>WBZO01000458.1_pt1 | contig 87225 bp, 71 predicted proteins | sample 5204261 | NCBI WGS metagenome assembly WBZO01 (sample SAMN12412400, study PRJNA552823) | activated sludge metagenome | isolation source: activated sludge from anammox sidestream of wastewater treatment plant... | place: USA: North Carolina | collected 2017-09 | reverse complement strand
ACCTCACCCGTCGAGACGATGCCCTTGGCGGCCGCCTCCTTCTCGTCTTGGTCCGTGATGGAAGGCTCCATGGACCAGTCGAAGCGCTTGAGCAGCGCCGCCGCGCTCGCCTCATTGCCGACCCGCCCGAGCTGGGTGATCGCCTCCTGGCGGTCGTAGTTCTGGGCGAGCTTGTCCGCGCAGACCTTCCCGAGGCGCTGGATCTCTCGGTCCGAGGGGACCTTGCGCGAGGAGGTGCCGGAAGCCTTGCCCTTGGAGAGGAAATCAAAAAAACCCATGCGGCGCGGCTTATACCGCGAAACCCAGAGCTGGGCACCCGCCCCAAGGGGTTTTCGTGAAGTACGGTGCGCCACCTCCACGGACTGAGCGGCTCAGCGCCCCCCTAGGGGAGCGCGCGCGCGGCGCTCGGCGCCACGCCGAGGAGCGCCCGGTGGACGATCCTCGGGACGCGAGAGGCTCACCGGCGGTCAGTGAGCGCGCCGCGGCGGCGGCGGCGCTCAGCGCTGCTGGTCGAAGTCCTTGGAGGTGCCTGCCGGGCGCGACGGACGCCCCTGCTCGTCCGTGGTGTCCTCGGGCGTCCCGGTGAAGACGTTCAGCAAGGAATTGATCCGGGTGACGAGCCCGCCAAGCTCGGCGTGCTCGATCTCGAAGCGGAAATCCGTGCGGCCGTTGATGGCGGCCAGCAGGCCCTCCTCGAGATCCGAAATGGGCCGGGAGATATAGTTGCCGAGCAGAACGCCCCCCATCAGCACCAAGATGAGGCCCAAGACCGTCACGCCGACGATGGGCCACATCAGCGAGCTGACGCTGGCGACGATGGACGCCGGGACCGTCGAGAACACCACGGCGCGCGCGCCGCTACCGTAGGCGCTGAGCGGGGTAGCCCCGAAATACACCCCGTTGGCGGGGCTGTCCGCCACCACCACCCCCGCCGAGCCCAGCGACGCCTTGGCCGTCTCTGCGCCGAGCGGGCCGGCGGCCATGATGACATCCGCCTTGCCAGCGCCGCTGGAGGCCAGCGCCTCGAGCGAAGACTCTGCTGGGACGGCGATCACCAGATCCGCCCCGCTCGTGAGGTCACTGGTGCGGCTGAGCCGCTCATCGTTCAGAGGGGTGCCGACCACCAGCGCCCCGAGGATGGCGCCGCTGTCCGAGCGTACCGGCGCATAGCTGGCGAAGAGCTGCTCCTGCCGCTCGCGATTGACCCACAGGTCGCTCGCGGTGACCCCAGATTTCAGAGAAGCAGCGAGCGATGGGTACACCTCCGCGAGCTTGTCTCCGCGCATCAGCGGGGAGCCATTGCGCCCCACCACGACGCCTTGTGCGTCCACCAGCAGCACCAGGGCCGGGGCCATCCGAGCGAACTCGGGCCGGGCGATGGCGGCATCCCGCAAGCGGTTGGCTTCCGTCGTGGCCTTGTCGGAGCGCGCCTCGGCGGTCCCCGCCGAAAAAACCGCCCCCACGGACTCGAGCCGCCCCTGCTCCTCCAGCCAGCGCTCGACGCGCAGCGCGTCCAGCGCCAACTGCGCGTTGGCGGCGCGCAGGGACTGCTCGACGGCGCGCTTACGCTCCGCCGGGTTGGACACCAGGTCCGTGATGGCCGTCGCCATGAGGACGTAGGTCAGGAGCCCCATGATGGCGACGATGCCCGCGTTGACCAGGATGATCTTCCAGCGCATGTGGTCTTGGCCCCTTGTGTCCCGGAGTGGTGGTGGTCTTGCTCGCGCTCGGTGAAACACCGCCTCGCGGCTCCCTGAGTCTAGCGCAGCCCCATCGGCGAAAGATAGCCCCCACGAGACCAGTTGCAGAGCTGCCGCCTCTGAGCTAAAGGCCCGGCTCCCAGCGGGGCTTCGGCCCCGAGCCTTCCCGCTCACCTCGGTGGCGGGGGCGGTTGGTGGGTGTAGCTCAGTGGCAGAGCGCTGGACTGTGGCTCCGGATGTCGCGGGTTCAAATCCCGTCACTCACCCCAAATCATGTCTCATCGAGTCGACCGGACGGCGGGGCCCGGGGGCGCAAGCTCGATTCGAATCGCACCCACGGAGCAGTCGTAGTAGGCCGCGGGCATGGCGCACCGCTCCCTCTCCATGGACACCCTCGCGATCCACGCCGGCCAGGAGCCGGACCCCCAGCACGCTGCCGTCATGGAGCCCATCGTGCTCGCCAGCACCTTCGGCCAGCCCGAGCCCGGCAAGCCCCTCCGCTACGAGTACTCCCGCAGCGGCAACCCCACTCGGCACGCCCTCGAGCGCTGCCTCGCGGAGCTGGAGGGCGGCTCTGACGGTTTTGCCTTCTCCAGCGGCAGCGGCGCCGCCCTCACCATGCTCAGCCTCCTGCGCCCGGGCGACCACGTCGTCTGCGGCGACGACGTGTACGGCGGCACCTTCCGCCTGCTCGACAAGGTGCTCAAGCCCATGGGCGTCAGCATCAGCTTCCTCGACATGCGCCAGCCCGCACGCGTGGCCGAGGCTTGCACGCCCGCGACGCGCCTCATTTGGCTGGAGACGCCCACCAACCCGATGCTCAAGGTGTTCGACATCGCCGCCATCGCCGCCATCGCCCAGGAGCGACGGCTGCCGCTGGTCGTCGACAACACCTTCGCCTCTCCGTACTTGCAGAACCCCCTGGCGCTCGGCGCCAGCGTGGTGATGCACTCGACCACCAAGTACATCAACGGGCACTCGGACGTCGTCGGTGGCGCCCTCATCACGAAAGATCCAGCCCTCGCCGAGCAGCTGCGCTTCTACCAGAACGCCCTCGGCGCCGTCCCCAGCCCCTTCGACTGCTACTTGGTGCTGCGCGGCCTCAAGACGCTCGCCGTCCGCATGCGGCAGCACGTCACCAACGCCCAGCAGATCGCCGAGCGGCTCGAGCAGCACCCGCGCGTCCAGCGCGTGCACTACCCCGGCCTGAAGAGCCACCCGGACCACGAGCTCTGCGGTCGGCAGATGCGGGGGCCGGGCGGCATGATCAGCGTCGTCGTAGGGGGCGGGGAGGCGGGCGCCAAGCGCTTCTTGTCGGCGCTGCGCCTCTTCACGCTCGCCGAGAGCCTGGGCGGCGTCGAGTCGCTCGCCGAGCACCCTGCCATCATGACACACGCCTCCATCCCACGCGCCCAGCGCGAGGCGGTCGGCATCGAGGACGGCCTGGTGCGGCTCTCGGTCGGGGTCGAGGGCCTGGAAGACCTCTGGGACGACCTCGAGCGCGCGCTGGCGTTGCTCGGGCCAGCCCAGTCGGGCTAGGCTGAGGGCAAGGTCGTCATCCGTATGCACTCTCTTCGTCTCCTTGGGCTTGGGCTCGTCCTCGGTACCGGCGCGCTCACCGGGTTGGGCTGCAGTGATCCCGCCGGCGTGCCGCCTCAAGGCGGCGCCTACTTCAACATCGGCGCTCCCCTCGAGCCCCCGGAAGGCTCCAACCAGTGCAACACGCCCGGAATGATGGCGGAGATCAAGTCGGGCGCTCAGGGCGTCACCGCCGGGGGCATCCGAGGCCTGGTGGAGGACGGCAGCGACGGCGCCTCGGTGAGCTGCAGCGTCCGCCGTGCCGGCAAGGTGGACGAGAACGGCCACTCCTACGCCAAGTACGTCATCAACGGCAGCATGAGCCGAGGCTCGGTCTCTCTCAATATCCTGGACGCGGAGGTGGTGGAGCCGGGCGGGGACGAGGCGAAGGTGACGGGCTCCGTCCGCGGGAAGGGCACGGGGAACGTGTCGCTCTACACGCTGGTGACCAAGCAGATGTCCACCGCCGACGGCGCCACCTGCAACTTCAACGTCCTGTCCATCAGCTCCGGGAAGGTCTGGGCCACGTTCGAGTGCCCCCTGATGAAGGCCAACGCACAGCTCAACACCTACTGCGGCGTCGCCCCGTCCAGCACCTTCGCGTTCGCCTACTGCGACTGACGCGGGGCGTCCCGCGCGCGCCCGCTCAGCCCTCTTCTTCGGAGGACGTGGGTGCGGGCGTCGCACGACCCGCGCGGGGCGTCTCCGCCCAGGCCTCCTCCGACTCCGGTGGCTCAGCCGAGGGCTCTAGCAGCAGCCCTGGCTCGACCTCGATGCGCACCAGCAGGGCGGTGATGTTGTCCTCTCCGCCGTGCTCGTTGGCGAGCGCCACCATCTGCCGGCAGGCCTCCTGCAGATCCGTGGTGCTCTCGGCCACCATGAGGATGTCCTCGTCCTCCAGCATCCCGCTCAGGCCGTCCGAGCACAGCACGAACACATCCCCCGGCCGCACCTCGTCGCTCTGTAAGTCCACCGCGACTTGCTCCTGCATGCCGAGCGCGCGGGTGATGACGTTCTTCGGGATCTCGTTGCGCTGCTCTTCCGTGAGATCCGGCATCGCCGCCAGGTAGTCGTTGAACAGCGAGTGATCACGGGTCAGCTGCTGGATGGCGCCCCCGCGGATCCGGTAGGCGCGGCTGTCACCCACGTGGCCGATGAACATGCGGCGCTTGCGGGGGCTGAACAGCGCCCCCACGACCGTGGTGCCCATGCCCTGAAGCTCCCTCGAGCGGGCGCTCCGCTCGACAATCTGCCGATTGGCGAGGCGGATGCCCGTCAGCAGCCGGTTCTCCTCCTCCGTGAGCCTCGCGTCGAAGTGGAACGGCCAGGTCACGTCGTCCACAGCGATGGCCTTGAAGAACTCCACGATGGACTCCGTGGCGAGGCGGCTGGCGACGTCCCCCGCCCGATGCCCCCCCATGCCGTCTGCCACGATGAACAGCTCCTGCTCACTCAAGATGGCGAAGCTGTCCTCGTTGTGATCTCGCTGGAGACCAACGTCACTGATGCCTGCCGCGAGTGCCCTGAGTACCACGTTTGGAGTGCTTTCCGTCCCGAGACGACCGTGTGAGGGAGCCAGGGGTTCTACGCTACGGCTTGAGAGATGCCTTCAGGTTTCCTGGGCGCCCGAGACTTGTCAAGGCTCCTCGGTAGGGGTGGCTCAGACCGTGGTGATCTCTTTTTCCTTGGCTACGACGATCTCGTCGACGGACTTGCCCCCCTCGACGATCAGCTCCTCCACCCGCTTCTTGGCTCGCTCGACCTCGTCCTCGCTCGCGTCCCCGTCCTCTTTGAGGCTCGTGAGCAGATCGAGCGCGTCGTGGCGCGCCTTGCGGATGACGATCTTGCAGTCTTCGCCGTTCTTCTTCGCGATCTTCGCGAGATCTTTGCGGCGCTGCTCGCTCAGCGGGGGGACGGGGATCCGGATGAGGTCGCCGTCGACCTGAGGGTTGAAGCCCAGATCACTCTCTTGAATGGCCTTCTCCACGGCCTTGACCATGGACTTCTCCCAAGGCTTCACCGTGAGCAGACGGGGCTCCGGGACGTTGACGGTCGCCATCTGCGCGAGCGGGGTCGGCTGCCCGTAGTAGTCGACCCGCAGCCCGTCGAGCATGCCGGCGTGGGCACGGCCCGTCCGGAGCTTGGTGAGCTCCCGCCTCAAAGCGTCCTTGGCTTTGCCGATAGACTCACGCAAGTTAGCCAGGATATCGTCGATCATCGCGGGTGCTCACCTCGGTCTGCGTCCGCCGACTTACCACAAGCGCCCCCTACCGTCACCCACCCCGCACGGTGGCAACGCCACCGCGCGCCGCTTTTCGCCTCGAGCCCTCAGCATGTCCTCGCCGTCCTCCACCCGCCGCAGCTTCGCCCCCGGGAAGCTCCCCGCCGAGCGGCCTGGTCGTGATGGTGGCAAGCGCTCCACCAACCGGACCCAGCGCGTCCAAGAGCTCTGTCAGGCCGCGCTCGAGCTGTTCACCGAGCGCGGCACCGAGGCCGTGACGGTGGACGAGATCACCCGCCGCGCGGGGGTGGCCAAGGGGTCGTTTTATCGGTACTTCGAGGACAAGCCGCAGCTCGTGCTCGCCTTGTTCGAGCCTCTGCGGCTCGAGGTCGAGCAGGCCTTCGCGACCGCGGAGGTCGCCTTGGCAGCGGCGAAGACCACGACCGAACAGGTCGCCGCCTACGAGCTGCTGACGCTGGCGCTCGCGCGCGTCTGCCTCCAAAATCCGAAGCTCGTCCTCTTGTACCTCCGGGAAGCGCGCGGCCCCCTCGATGGGGCCCGCAAGCCCGTGCGGAGCCTCGCGGAGACGGTCCGGCAGCGCGCCATCGAGCTGACGACCACCGCGCACCAGCACCGGCTGCTCCGCGATCTTCCCCCCAGGATCACGGCCATGGCCGTGATCGGCAGCGTCGAGGCCTTGCTCTTCGAGTACCTGGACCAAGGCCAGCGGGATGACCCAGAGGTCTTCGGCGCCACTCTCGTGAGCATGGTCCTCGACGGCCTCCGCAAGCGCTGAGCCCCCAAGGCGACGGCCCCATGACGACGCGTCTGAACCGCTCCCAGTTCCTCTCTCCGCTGCTCACCCTAGCGCTCGCCGCCTGCTCCCCGAGCGCACCCTCGGAGCCAGCGGCCGCCCAGGCCGAGGCCTACCGCTCGCCGGACACCACCGCCTATTACTTGGTGCTGGAGGGGCCAGCCGCTGCGGAGCTCATCGCCGCCGGCCAGACCCCCGAGCAGGCGCGCGCGCTGACGAGGGCGCACGTGCAGGAGCTGGGGCGGCTGCACCGCAGCGTCCGGGGAGAGCTCGAGCGCCTGGGCGTCCCCGTCGTGGGGGAGCTCAGCCGGCTGGCCAACGCGCTCCTGGTCCTGGCCAGCCCACAGCAGCTCCCTGCGCTGGGAGCCCTCAGCGCGGTGGAGCGCGTCGAGCAGGTGCCGCTCTACCTGCCCAGCCTCCTCTCCGCGGTCCCCGTGATCGGCGCGCCCCAGGCGTGGACGGCCGCGACCCCCTGGCTCGGCGATGGCGTCCGCATCGCCATCGTGGACTCCGGCATCGACTACCTCCACGCGGACTTCGGCGGGAGCGGGGACGCGCAGGCCTACCGCGACAATGATCCGACGCTCATCGAGCCGGGGAGCTTCCCCACGGCGCGGGTGATCGGAGGGTATGACTTCGTCGGGGACGACTACGACCCTGCGGCGGGCAAGGCGGTCCCCCAGCCAGATCCAGATCCGCTCGACTGCGCACGCCAGCAGAGCATGAGCCCGGCGGGAGGGCACGGCACCCACGTCGCCGGCATCGCCGCGGGGCAAGGCGTCCAGGCCGATGGCGCCGCGTTCACGGGGCCGTACGAGCAGAGCCTACCCTCTACCGCGTTCAGCGTCGGACCGGGGGTGGCGCCCCGCGCATCGCTCTTGGCGTACAAGGTCTTCGGGTGCGCTGGTGGCACCAACGCCATCGGCATCGCCCTCGAGCGCGCCGCGGATCCTGACGGTGACGGAGACTTCTCCGATCGCGTCGACGTCGTCAACGCGTCGCTCGGCACGGCCTACGCGCTCGACAGCGGGACCGACGATCGCGTGATGGCCAACCTGGCGCGCGTCGGGACGCTCCTGGTCGTCGCGGCGGGCAACGACGGTGACGCCACCTACGCCGTCGGCTCGCCCTCCACCGCGCCCTCGGCGCTCTCGGTCGCCGCCAGCACGGATGCGGTGCAGCTCGGCCTACAGATCCTCGAACCCGCCGCCCTCGCGGGGGAGATCGCCGCCGTGGAGGGCGGCTTCACGCGCCCCCTCGCTCAAGTCGGTGCCGTCGAAGCGCCGGTCGTCTCGGTCAGCCCCGCCGACGGCTGCAGCGCGCCCACGAACGCCGCTCTCCTGGCGGGCAAGCTCGCCCTGGTCGACCGCGGGACGTGCAGCTTCGTGAGCAAGCTCCAGCGGCTCGCCCAGGCCGGCGCGCTCGCCGCCATCGTCATCGACAACACGGACGCCGAGGTGCCTCTCGCCATGGCCGGCGGAGACCCGGGGCAGGTCCCCATCCCCGGCGTCATGATCCGCCGCTCGGACGGAGAGCGCCTGCGCGCCGCACTCTCGGCCAGCGTGAGGGCACGGCTCGATCCCCAGCGTCCCTTCGGCGGACACGGCAACGAGCAGCTCGCCTCCTTCAGCTCCCGTGGTCCCAGCGCGCTCGACGCGGCGCTCAAGCCGGAGATCGCCGCCCCCGGCTCGATGATCGACTCGGCCCGCGTGGGCTCGGGCACCGAAGCGCGGCGCTCCGACGGCACCAGCATGGCGTGCCCCATGGTGGCGGGCGCCGCCGCGCTCGCTCGCCAAGCGCACCCGGACCTCACGCCGAACGACGTCAAGGCGCTGCTGATGAACACCGCCGCCCCGCTGGTGTCCGCCAAGGGCGATCCGTACACCGTGTCGCTCGTGGGCGGTGGGCGGGTGGACGTGGCGCGCGCCGTGACCCAGCGGGTCACCGCCGCCGCGGATCGAGCGCTGGGGACGGTGGGGCCGAGCTTCGGGGCGCTCGTCCTCTCACGGCCCGTCGAGGACCACCGCGCCTTCACGGTGACCAACCACGGCGCGACGACGGCGCGCTACGCGCTGAGCGTCAGCGCCACCTACCCGCTGACGGGGGTGGCGCTCCAGGTCACCCCGAGCGAGCTGACGCTCCCCCCCGGTGAGAGCGCGCTCGCCCAGCTCTCGCTCGCTGTGCAGCCGGCCGAGCTGCCGCCGCTCCGCCCGGATCCGGTGACCCCCCCGGTCTCGTTCGAGCAGCCGAGGCACTTCGTCCGGGACATCGGCGGGCACGTCCTGCTGAAGGGACTCGACGCGGCGAGCCAAGACCTCCGGCTGCCGTACTTCGCGAGCGTCCGGGCCGCCGATGAGCGCACGACCGAGCCGCGAGGCTGCATCGGCGCCGATCCCTCTGGGCTCATCACGCTGCCCCTCGGTGGCTCGACCACGAGTGAGCGACCGGTCACCAGCGCCTTCCTCTTGGGGGCCGTGAGCGAGCGCCGCCCGGCGGACGACCCGCAGCGGCAGCGGCTCGACCTCTTGGCGGTGGGCGCCGCTTCCGACGTCCCTCAGCGCGGCTGGGAGGAGGGGACCGTCTACTTCGGGCTCGTGACGGCGGGGCCGTGGACCACGCCCGCGCGCGGTCAGGTGAGCCTCCCCGCCGTGGATCTGGACGTCGATCTCGACGGCTCCACGGACTACCGCGTCTTGGTCGAGCCCGTCACGCAGACCATGCCCTACGGTGACGTCCTGGCCGCCGTCACCTACACCGCCGGAGGCCAAGCCACCTCGTCGCGGCGCTTCATCAACTCCCTCCCGGCCTCTAGCCTACCCACCTACCCCTTCGACAACTCCGTCCTGCTGCTCAGCGCCTTCCTCCGCGATCTCGAGCTCCCCGAGGGACAGACGCGCCTCGCGTACCGCGTCCGCACCCAGACCATCGGGCTGGGCTTCGGCAACGACGCCACCGACTGGATCGAGCTGGAGTTAGCGCACCCGGCGCTGGACACGACGCGCTTTGGCGTCGAGGGGCGACCGTTCTTCGCAGGGGACGAGCCCGTGCGTGTCGGCCTCGGCGCCGACACGCCGGCGCCCTCCCTGCTGCTGCTCCACCACAGCAACTCCCTGGAGAGCCCGCGCCACGAGATCCTCCCGCTCACGTCGAGGAACCTGCGCGTCACGGCCTCGCTCCCCCCCAGCGTCCAGCCGGAGACGCACATCACGGCGCAGGTCACCGTGGAGAGCACCAGCGAGGCTACCTCCAGCGCTCGGCTGCGGCTCCATCTCGACGGCGGACGGCTCCAGGAGGTGCTTCGGGGCGGTGCCGTGCTCACGCCCGCGTCCGACGGTACGGTCCTCGTGGAGGGAGTCGCCGCGGCACGGCCCGCCGAGCTCGAGCTGCGGATCACCGTCGCGGACGTCGCTGAGCTGCGCCTCGACGCGTCGCTCCTCGAAGCCGGCTGCCAGAGCACGACGCAAGACGATGAGGCCACCGCCGTGAGCGTCCTCGGGCCCCTCGAGCTCGACCTGAGCGGGGGCTGCGGCTGCCAGCCAGCGCCGCTCCCCCGGGCGCATGGGGCGTGGCTCCTCGGCGTGCTCACGGGCGGGCTGCTCGCGCGCCGGCGAAGGCGCGACCCACGTGGGCAGGCCAGGGCCGAGTGAGCCTCGGCCGCACGAGCCATTAGTAGCGGGTGGCGGTCCGTACTAGGCTGCCGCCGTGAGCCTCATCGTCTACTCGGATGGCGCCTGCAGCGGGAACCCGGGACCGGGGGGCTGGGCCTGGGCGCTCCGCGGCGGCGCCTGGGCCAGCGGCGCGGAAGCCCACACCACCAACCAGCGCATGGAGATCACCGCGGCGCTGGAGGCGGTCCGCGCCCATCCCGGCGCGCTCGAGGTGGTGAGCGACTCCAACTACGTGGTCAAGTGCTTCAACGACAAGTGGTGGCAAGGCTGGCGCCAGCGCGGCTGGAAGAACAGCAAGGGCGACCCTGTCGCCAACCGTGATCTCTGGGAGCCCTTCATCGACCTGGTGCTCAGCCGCGGGGACGTGCGCTTCCGCTGGGTGAAGGGGCACGGCGGCGATCCGATGAACGACCTGGTGGACCGCCTCGCGGTCCTGGCCTGTCAGACCCAGCGAGCGGCACGGGGAGAGCACCCTCCACGCTGAGCCACCGCGGCCCCTCAGGCCGTGATGCCGTGCTGACGCCGGTACTCGAGGCACTGCCAGCTCCCCACCTCGAACTCCCGGCACGTGGTGCCGCGCAGCGGATAGATGCGGCACGCGTTCGGCTGGTCTGGCGTGCCCAGGTGGACGCAGGCCCCCTCCGGCGTAGTGGCGAAGGCCTGCTCCCCAAAATGCCCGGGCTGCAGCGCGGCGATCAAGTCCTCCCGGCCCGCGCGGCGCCAGCGCACGAGATCCTGTGCAGGCACGAGGATGCGCCCGTCGCTCCCCTCACGACAGCAGGCGCCGCACGTCAAGCAGTCGAGGGGCAGCTCAGCCATCAGCGGCGGCGCCCCCCCGAGGCCATGCCTCGAGCGGCGACCTGTGTGGAGCGGGAGAAGGGATTCGAACCCTCGACGTCAACCTTGGCAAGGTTGCACTCTACCACTGAGTTACTCCCGCAACGGGATGGGCACCCTAGCCCGCCCCTCTCCCCTGTCAAGCTGGAAAATACGCCAGGCTCGCCTGGGGCACCGCGCCGGCGCCTGCCTGGCGCGCCCGCCCTCAGACGCGCTCCACCCCCACCACGCCGCTGACCTTCTCGAGCGCCCTCACCACGGACTTGAGCTGCGTGGTGTCCGCCACCGTGAAGGTGAACAGGTTGCACGCTCGATCCTCGTCCTCCGCGCGGCAATTGGCCTCGCTGATGTTGATCTTCTGGCTGCTGAAGGTCTGGCTCAAGACGGCCAAGATGCCGGGCTTGTTCGCGGTGTAGACCTTGAGCTGGACGGGGCGCTGGATCTTGGCCTTCGTGTCCCAGCTCACCTCGATGCGGCGCTCCGGGTCCGTGTCGAAGGCCTTGAGGCAGTCCCGGCGGTGGATGGTGGCGCCACGGCCGCGCGTGATGAAGCCGATGATGGCGTCTCCCGGCAAGGGATTGCAGCACTTGGCGTAGCGGACGAGGACGTCGTCCACGCCGTTGACCTTGAGCCCGCCGCCCTCTCGCCGGGTGACCTTGCGGACGATGGTCTCCAAGGGGCTCGGCTTGAGCTCCTTGGGGACCTCCGTGGGATCCTGGGTCTTGCCACGCGCGCTGGCCGCCACCGCGTCCGCGTCCAGCTTGCCGAAGCCGATCTGCAGCAAGAGCTCCTCTCGGCTGCCGCAGCGGTGCTGCTCGGCGATCCGCTTGACCTCGTCGTCGTTCTTCCAGAGCTTGGCGAAGCTCATCCCCGCCGCGTGCATGCGGCTCTCGAGCAGCTCACGGCCCAGGTTCACGCTCTTCTCGCGTTGCTCCGCCCTGAAGTGGCTGCGCACCCGGCTCCGCGCCCGGGTCGTCACGATGAAATCCAGCCAGTCTTTGCTGGGCTTCTGGTGAGGCGACGTCAAGATCTCGACGGAGTCACCGTTGCGCAGCTTGTAGCGCAGCGGGACCATCTGCCCGTTGATCTTGGCGCCCGTACAGTGAAAGCCCACGTCCGAGTGGACGTCGAACGCAAAATCCAGCGGCGTAGCGCCCCTGGGCATCACCTTCACGTCCCCGCGCGGCGTGAACACGTAGACCTCGTCCGGGAAGAGATCCACCTTGACGCTCTCGAGGAACTCGGCCGGATCTTTGACGCTGCTCTGGTAGTCCGCCAGCTCCCGCAGCCACCCGAAGCGCGCGGCGTCCTTCGGGTCCACGCCTCCCGAGTGACGCTCCTTGTACTTCCAGTGCGCCGCGACGCCGTCCTCCGCGACCCGGTGCATCTCATGCGTCCGGATCTGGATCTCGATCCGCTTGCCGCCCGGCCCTAGCACCGAGGTATGCAGCGACTGGTACATGTTCTGCTTGGGCAGCGCGATGTAGTCCTTGAACCGGCCCGGGATGGGCGTCCAGCGCGAGTGAATGACCCCGAGTACCGCGTAGCAGTCCGCGACCGACTCCACGCAGATGCGGAACGCTAGGGTGTCGAACAGGGAGTCGAAGTCGCAGTGCTGCTCCTTCATCTTTCGATGGATGGAGTAGATGTGCTTCGCGCGCCCGTACACGTCCGACGCGAAATGGTGCTCCGCGAGGCGCGAGCTGATGGTCTTGCAGACGCCGTCGATGTACCGGTCGCGCTCCTTCTGCGTCTGGTTCAGCTTGCTGGTGATCTCCCGGTAGGCCTCCGGCTCCAGCCACCGGAACGACAGGTCTTCCAGCTCGCTCTTGAAGCGCTGGATCCCCAGCCGGTTGGCGAGCGGCGAGTAGATCTCCATGGTCTCGCGCGCGATGCGCTCTTGCGCCTCTGGCTTCATGTGCTCGAGGGTGCGCATGTTGTCGAGGCGATCGCAGAGCTTGACGAGGAGGACGCGGATGTCCTGCGCCATCGCGACGACCATCTTGCGGAAGTTCTCGGCTTGGCGATCTTCCTTGCTCGTGAAGTTGACCTTCCCCAGCTTGGTGACGCCATCCACGAGGGTGGCCACCTCGCCTCCGAAGTGCCCCGCCAGCTCATCGAGCGGCACGCCCGTGTCCTCCACGACGTCGTGGAGCAACCCAGCGCACACGCTGGCGGTGTCTAGGCGCAGCTCCGCGATGATGCCGGCCACGCTGGCGGGGTGGATGAAGTAGGGGTCGCCGCTCTTACGCTTCTGGTCTCGATGGGCCCACTCCGCGAAGCCCCACGCTCGACGGATGAGCTCCGTGTCCGCCATGGGGTGATAGCTGTGGACACGTTGTACGAGCTGGTCGACGGCGGGGGGCATGGGGAGCGCGGAGGGCCAAGCCGGGCGGCACCGGTCGCCCGAGCCGCACACTCTAGCGCATCACGGGGCCACAAGCTGCTATGGGACCGCCCGTGGCCCCGCTCGGCGTCTACGTCCACTTCCCTTGGTGCCTCGCCAAGTGCCCCTACTGTGACTTCCTCAGCGTGGCGCGTGAGCCACTCGAGCTCCCGCACGCAGCCTACGCCGACGCCGTGCTGCGAGAGCTCGAGCGGCGGGCCCCGAGCGTCGCGGGCTACCAGCTCCAGAGCGTCTTCTTCGGCGGTGGGACCCCCTCGCTCTGGGAGCCCGCTCAGCTCGGCCGCGTCCTGCGCGCCCTCCAGGCGCTGCTGCCCGCGGGCGGCCCCGTGGAGGTGACGGTGGAGTGCAACCCCACGAGCTTCGACGAGCGGCGCGCCGAGGCGCTGCTCGAGCAGGGGGTCAACCGGGTCTCCCTCGGGGTGCAGAGCCTCGACGCCGGGCGGCTCCAGTTCCTGGGACGCCTGCACGACGTCCAGGGGGGCCTCCGCGCCGTGCGCGCCGCGCTGAGCGCCGGTCTGCCCGAGGTCAACGTCGATCTCATCTTCGGCGTCCACGGTCAGACCGCCCAGCAGGCGGTCCACGAGGCCTTGACCATCGCCGAGCTCGGGGTGACCCACCAGAGCGTGTACGCGCTCACCATCGAGCCAGGGACCCCGTTTGGCGCGCTCGCGCGGCGACGACGGCTCCCGCTGAGCCCCGAGGAGGTGGTGGCGGACAGCTTCAGCGCGCTGTCCGAGGCGCTCCAGGGCGCCGGCTACGAGCACTACGAGATCAGCAACTACGCGCGGGCGCGCCGCGTCTCCCAGCACAACCTGGGCTACTGGCGTGGCGCGGACTACCTGGGGCTCGGCTGCGGTGCCTACGGCACGCTGACGAGCGTACGCGGCAAGTTCCGCTACCGGAACGTCCCCTTACCGGACCGCTACCTGACCCAGGACTGGCAGCGCGCCACCCTCGATCGAGCAGGGCCTGGCCAGGCGCAGTCGGAGCTGGAGCGGCTCAGCCCAGAGACGCTCCTCGTCGAGCGCTTGATGCTGGGGCTGCGGCTCGCCGAGGGGGTGGACCTCGAGCGGCTCGGGCGGGAATTGGGGCTCCGCGTGCTCTCGGAGGAGCGCCTGCGCCGCCTAGAGGAGCTCTCGGTGCGAGGCCGGATAGCTCGCGACGGAGCCCGCTGGTTCATCCCGCCGGAGGCGTGGATCTTCGCCGACGGCACCATCGCTCAGCTCGTGTGAGCCCTCAGCGTGAGGCGGCGCGGTCCGGAGCCGAGCCTGCTGCTCCAGCGTCCACCAGGCGTCCAGGTCTCGGAGCGCGCGCTCCGCCATCGCCTGGTAGCGGTCGGTCTTCCTGAGGCGAGGGCCGTCCCAGGGCGCCAAGCACGCAAAGTTGATGTTCGACGGCTGGTAGTCGGACCGCTCTCGCGTCAGGTGGGCGAGCAGCCCCCCATGCGCCGTGGTCGGAGGCGGCGGGCTGGGCTCCCTCCCGGCGTGCCGCTGGTCAATGAACAGCGCCGCGAGCCAGCCCCCGGCGGCGCTCTCCACGTAGCCCTCCGTCCCGGTGAGCTGCCCAGCGAAGTAGAGCCCCGGCTCGGTGCGCAGCTCCATCTGCGCATTGAGCAGCCGCGGCGCGTCGATGAAGGTGTTGCGATGCACGGCGCCGTAGCGCTCGAAGCTCGCCGCCTCGAGCCCCGGGATCATGCGGAACACGCGCGCTTGCTCCGACCACGTCATCCGGGTCTGAAAGCCGACCAGGTTGTAGGCCGTGCCGGCCTCGTCCTCGCGCCGGAGCTGCACGACCGCCCAGGGGCGCCGCTGATCACGCGGGTCGACGAGCCCGACCGGCTTCATGGGTCCGAAGGCCAGCGTCCGCTCCCCGCGCTCCGCCATCACCTCGATGGGGAGGCAGCCCTCGAAGTAGCGTGGCTCTTCGAAGCTGCGCGGCCTCACCTTCTCGGCTTGCCGTAGCGCCGCCACGAAGGCCTCGTATTGCTCGCGGTCGAGCGGGCAGTTGATGTACGCGTCCGGGTCGCCCTTGCCGTAGCGAGAGGCCCTGAAGGTCTTGGACTCGTCGACGCTGTCCGCGCTGACGATGGGCGCGATGGCGTCGTAGTAGGCCAGGGCGTCCGCGCCCACCTTCCTGGCGATGTCGGCGGCGAGCGCGTCCCCCGTCAAGGGCCCCGTGGCGACGATGAGCGGGCGCTCCGCGGGCAGCCGCTCCACCACGCCCGAGACGAGCTCGATGCGCGGCGAGGAGCGGAGCCACTCGGTCATCAGCGCAGCGAAGCGCTCTCGGTCCACGGCGAGGGCGCCGCCGGCGGGCACGCTGGTCTGCGCGGCGGCTCGCAGGACGTGCGACCCGAGCTGGCGCATCTCGGCCTTCAGTAGGCCCACGGCGTTGGTGAGGGCGGCGCCGCGGAGAGAGTTGCTACACACGAGCTCGCACAGCAGGTCGCTCGTCTGAGCGGGGGTGCGCGCCACGGGCTTCTGCTCGAAGAGCCGCACCTGGTGTCCACGCGCGGCGAGCGTGAGCGCCGCCTCACTGCCCGCGAGTCCGGCGCCGATGATGGTGACGACCGGCGGCGCGCTCACGGGCCGACCGCGCTGGGCGCTTCCTTCTTTCGGGCCTTGGTGTTGGCCCCTGGGCGCAGCTCCGAGCTGGGGCCCGTGGCCTCGCCGTCCTGCTCCAAGGGCCGGGAGTAGCCGCACTCCTTGTTGGGGCACACGAGCTTCTTGTGCTGCTTGGTGCTGGCGACGGTGAGGTACGGGCTCTGGCAGCTCGGGCACGCCTCCGCCACCGGCAGGGCCCAGGAGCGGAAATCACACTCGGGGTAGCGCTGGCAGCCCCAGAAGCTCTTGCCGCCGCGCTTGCGGCTCTTGACCTCGACGATGTCTCCCTGACACTTCGGGCAGGGCACGCCCACCGGGACCGGTCGGGTGCCCTTGCAGGTGGGGTAGTCACTGCATGAGAGAAACTCCCCGTAGCGCCCCTTCTTCTTCAGCATGGGCTTACCGCAGAGCTGACACGGGTACTCCGTCGGCTCCGGGGCCGCCGCGCCGCTCGCGCCGAGATCTCGCGTGTACTTGCAGGTGGGGTAGTGCTCACACCCTAGAAAGAACCCGTTCTTGCTCCAGCGCTTCAGGAGCACGCCGTCGCACTTCTCGCACTTCTCCGCCGTGCGCTCGGGCTCCGGCGCCCAGCGCTTCTGCTTCTTGGAGCGGTCCAGCACCTCACGGAAGCGCGAGTAGAAGCGCCCGAGCAGCTCGACCCGGCCCAAGCGGCCCGCGGCGACCTCGTCCAGCTCCTCCTCCATGCTCGCGGTGAAGCTCGGGTCCATGAACTCGAGCTCCGTACCGACGAGCCCGTCGATGATGATCTTCCCGAGCTCGGTCGCCTTCATCTGCCCACCCGGCAGGCGCTCGACGTAGTCCCGCGCCTGCACCTTCCCGATGATCTCTGCGTAGGTGCTGGGGCGGCCGATGCCGCGCTTCTCCAGCTCCTTGACCAGGGAGCCCTCGTTGAAGCGCGGCGGAGGCTGCGTGAACTTCTGCTCGGTGACGACGCCTGGCGGGGCCACGAGCGCCAGGGTCTCCCCCTCCTCCAACGCCGGCAGCGCGTGGTCGTCATCATCGAGCTCCCCCTCCCAACGCGCCGCCGTCCCGAGCGGCTGCGTCCCAGAGTCCGGCGGAGCGTCGAGCGCCTCGTCCTCCCCAGCGAGCTCGAGCGGCCGCTCGCCGTCCTCCTCGGACGGCTCCGCGGTCTCCACCGCTTGCTTGCTGCTCGCCTCGTACTGGGCAAGCCACCCGCTGAACTTCAGCACCTTGCCGCTGGCGCGCAGGCCGAGCACCCGGTATTTCGCCGCGGGCCGGCTCGGCGCCGCGTCGATGTCGACGCTCGTCTGGTCGTAGACGGCGGGCGCCATCTGCGAGGCGACGAAGCGGTTCCAGATCAGCCGGTAGAGCTTGAATTGCTCGTCGGTCAGGTGCTTGCGCACGAGCCAGGGGGTGTACTCCAGCGACGTCGGTCGGATGGCCTCGTGCGCCTCCTGCGCGCTCTTCTTCGACTTGAAGAGGTTCGGCTTCACCGGCACGTAGTCCTTGCCGAAGCGCTCGGCGATGTGCTCCCGCACGCCCTCCACGGCGTCCGGGCTGACCCGGGTGGAGTCCGTCCTCATGTAGGTGATGAGCCCGACGGGGCCGCCGTCCTTCTTGAGATCGATGCCCTCGTAGAGCTTCTGCGCCACGTTCATGGTGCGCTTCGTGGTGAAGCGCAGGTGCGTGGTGGCGTCTTGCTGGAGCTTACTGGTGGTGTACGGGGCCGGTGCGTTGCGGCGCTGCTCCTTCTTCGTCACCGCTCGTACGACGTAGCGCGCGCTCTCGAGATCCGACCGCACGGCCGCCGCCTGCTCCCCCGTGCCGATCTCCGCCTTCTCGCCGTCCAGCCGAGCGAGCCGCGCCATGAACTTGGTCTTGGACTTGCCCCGCAGCAGCGCCCCGATGTTCCAGTACTCCACGGGGACGAAGGCCTCGATCTCTCGCTCGCGATCGACGATGAGCCTCAGGGCGACGGACTGGACGCGGCCCGCGCTGAGCCCGAAGGCGAGCTTCGACCACACCAGCGCCGAGACGTCATAGCCGACGATGCGGTCCAGGACTCGCCGTGACCGCTGGGCGTCGTAGAGATGAGAGTCGAGGGCGCGGGGCGCCTTGAGCCCGGCCTCCACGCCCTTCTTGGTGATCTCATGGAACTCGACGCGCTGCATCTGCAGCTTCGGGCGCTTGAGCTCCTCCGCGATGTGCCACGCGATGGCCTCGCCTTCACGATCCGGGTCCGTCGCCAAGAGGACACGCTCAGCGGACTTCGCGTGGCTCTTGAGCTCCCTCAAGACGGGCGCCTTCGCCTCGATGACCTCATAGGTCTCCGTGAACCCCCCCTCGACGTCGATCCCGAGCTTCTTGGGGAGGTCTTTGACGTGCCCCTTGCTGGCCAGCACCTCATAGCCTGCGCCGAGGTACTTCTTGATGGTCTTGGCCTTCGCGGGAGACTCAACGACTACGAGCGTCTTGCTCATCACTTCCTTCTGGCGGTGCTCGGCAGCCCTCAGCAGGGCCGCTGGACGCCCTGACATGCGCTCCCACCGCCGCTAATGCAAGCCCCCTGTCTAGGGGACCAGCAACTAACCTCTATAATCCTAGGTATTTACCAGCTCGATCCGGCCCGAGGGGGACACCCTGAGCCGTGACTCCAGCGCGAGGTCGAGCAGCGCCGAGGACACCTCCGCGGCCGACAATTGGGTCGCCTCACAGACCTCGTCCACGCTCCGACGGCCCCGCTGGACGGCCCTGAGGACCCGCTCGGTCGGCCCGTCACCGCCGAGCCCCGGCAGTGGCTCCTGGGCCGGAACGGCGCGGGGGCGCACGGCGCGCGGGACGTACGGGGCCGCCCGTGACAGCGCCTCGAGGACGCTGTGCAGCCCGACCAAGGGGCGCGCCCCCAGCTCGAGCTCCACGAGCCCGCCGAGCGCCGCCCGGCACCAGGGTGCTTGAGGCACCACGAGGCACGGGCGCCCGAGCGCGCGCGCTACCTTGGCGGCGTTTCGGGCTCCCCCGCGGACGCCCGTCTCCACGACGACCAAGACCTGGGCCAGCGCCACCAGCACCGCGTTGCGGGGAAAGAACGCCTGGCGTGTCGCGGCCACCGCCGGGGGAACCAGCGACACGTAGGCGCCCCCGCGCCCAAGGATCGCCTGGAACAGCTCCGCGTTCTCCGCTGGATACGGGCGTTCGATCCCCGCCGGGGCGACCACGAGCGTGGCGCCGCCACCCTGGGCGGCCAGCGCTCCCCGGTGTGCGGCGGTGTCGATGCCCTCGGCCCCGCCCGAGACGATCCAGATCCCACGCTCGGCGAGCTCACGCGCGAGCTGGCTCGTGAACCGGAGCGCCTCGGCGCTGGCCTTGCGCGTGCCGACGAGGGCGACCGCCGGACCGTCCGGCCACGGCCCCGACAGCCACAGCTCCTCCGGCGGCGCTGGCAAGGTGGTGAGGGCGGAGGGCAGCTCCGCGCCTCGAAGCCGCCGCGCGACAACGGAGCCCATGAGCTCCCCTCGGTCCGTCCGAGCGCCCGTTGTGCGGGGCTCGGACGGCGAGGGAGCGACGCCCCCTCCCCTGGACGGCGCCGGGGCCTACTTCACGTAGGCCTGCGCGCCCACCATGCCTTGCCCTTGGATGAGGTACAGGTCGACCTTCACGGGCATGGGCGCTGGCGCGGGCGTCCGCAAGCACTGATCTTTCGGGCCGAGCGTGGGCGCAGGCGAGCCGTCCGGGCTCTGGGCGAGCACCTGGTTGACGACGGGGACGATGACGTTGATCTGAAAACGGCTCACGCCAAAGCCCCCGAAGCCGACGATGGTGTAGCACTTGCCCGGCTCCATCAGCAGGTCCCCCTCTGCGTGGCTCCCCTGCTGGAGCTTCGCGCTCATGAGCTGCCCTACGGGGCGCATGCCCTTGGCGTCCTCCTTGGCGCGCAGCTCGATACCGCCTTGAATTGGCCCGAGCTCCCCACCCGTGAACGCGCCGAGCGACGACGAGGTCGCGCTCAAGAAGCCACCGATGAGCGCCTGCAGCGGGTCGGTCGGCGCGGTCGTCGCCGTCGTGCTGGGCGCGGGCGCCGGGCACGCAGGCTGACCCACCCCTCCGCAGGTGCTGACCGGCTGGCACGGCGGCTGGTTGTAGCCGCCGCACTGCGGCTGCTGGTAGCTCGACTGCGGCGGCTGATCACCCTTCTTCTTGCACGCGAGGGTGGAGGCGGCGCCAAGCGCGATGATGAGGACCGGGGTAAGCTTCATGGGTGTGACCTCTGGCCCGCGACCGTCGCGAGCGTTCTCGGCCCCCTTCTTACCACGACCTCCGCAGCGCGGCAGCGTCATGCTACGTGGAGATCCATGAAGCTAGTGGTGGCAACCCACGGGCACTGCTTCGATGGCTTGGCGAGCGCCGTGGTCTTCACGCGGCTCTACCAGCACCTTCGCGGTGCCGCCGCCGAGCTGCGCTACCGCGCCTGTGGCTATGGAGCCCAGCAGCTCCGCGCCGACGCTAGCGTGCTCACGGGTGACGACAACGCCATCCTTGATTATCGGTTTTTTCCCGCAGAGCGGCTGGGTTGGTACTTCGATCATCACCGGACCGCCTTCGCCAGCGAGGCCGACCGAGACCAGTTCGAGGCGTGGCGCGGCGCGCGTGGCTTTCACTTCCAGCCCAGCTACAGCTCCTGCACCAAGCTCATCGCCGACGTCGCCCAGCAGGACCATGGGCTCGACCTGAGCGAGCTCACCGAGCTCATCCAGCTCGCCGATACCGTCGACGCAGCGCGCTTCACCAGCGCCGCGGCGGCCACCAACCGCGACACGGCGGTGATGCAGCTCGTAGGGGTGACCGAGCACTACGGGGACGACCGCTTCCTCGCCAGGCTCGTCCCGGCGCTGCTCCAGCAGCCGCTGCACGTGGTGGCGGCGAGCCCCTTCATCCAACAGCGCTGGGCGCCGCTCGCCGCCAAGCACGAGCGCTTCGTCGCGCGCGTGCGCAGCACGGCGCGCGCCATGGGGCGCGTCGTCTACGTCGACCTCACGGGGCAGCTGCTGGAGACCGTCGGGAAATTCGTCACCTACGCGCTCTACCCGGAGTCGCTGTATTCGGTCGTGGTGGGGCGCCTGCCCGGCGGCGTCCGCATCTCGGTCGGCTTCAACCCCTGGCACGGCGCGGCCCTCGACAGAGACATCAGCGCCATCTGCGCGCGCCACGGCGGCGGGGGACACCCCTTCGTCGGCGGCATCTCCTTCCCACCGCACGAGCTCGAGCACGCGCAAGCCGTAGGCCTCGAGATCGCCCGAGAGCTCGACCGATGAGGCACGCCCCGCTGGGTCCCCGAGGGCGCTACCCTACCTGGGCGCGTCGAGCGGGGCACCGTCCGCTCGTCTTGGGGCACCGTGGGGCCCGCCGAGCCGCCCCGGAGAACACCCTCCGAGCCTTCGAGCTGGCCGCGCGGCAGGGTGCGGATGGCGTCGAGCTGGACGTGCGGCTGGCCGGCGATGGCTCCCTGGTCATCCTGCACGATCGTACGCTGGCACGCACCACGGGCGGCCGAGATCCCCGCGACGTCGAGAGGCTCGACCGCGCGGCCCTCGACCGCGTGGACGTCGGGGAAGGCGAGCGTCCACCCACGCTGATGGACGCGCTCCGTTGGGCGCGCGAGCGTGACCAGCGCCTCGACATCGAGCTGAAGCACGACGTCTCCAGCAGACTGGCGCTGCTCCAAGGCGTCCTCCAAGCCCTCGCGCAGGAGCGAGACGCCGGGGACCGGCTGCTGCTCTCGAGCTTCGATCCTCTGCTGGTCACCGCCCTGGCGCGCGCTCAGCGCCAGGTCCCGGTGGCCTGGCTCGTGCACGCCGGCCAGCGCTGGCTCCGGTCGGCTCCAGGGTGGCGAGCGGTCGGCGCCAGCGGGGTCAACCCCGAAGCCGCCCTGCTGACAGAGGACTACGTGGCGCCGCTACGAGCCCGCGGCGCGCTCGTCTACGTCTGGACCGTCAATGAGCCAGCCGTCGCGCGGACGCTGGCACGCTTGGGGGTGGACGGCCTCATCAGCGACGCCCCTGGAGCGCTGCTCGCGGCGCTCACCGCTGACGGCTGAGCCTCGGCTCAGTCCGTGCAGAGCGCCTGCCGCGAGCGCACCCCTCGGGGCGGCTCCTGCTGAAAGACCCCCTCGGCGAGCGGTGGGTTGTGGTTCAGCTCCTTCGCCTTGATGATGAGGTCTTGGCCGCTGTACGGCACCTCGAAGCGGATGGCGCGGGGGATCTCCGTCCGACACTCGGGGCCGCTCGGCGCGATGGGCGGCTCGAGGCCGTCGGGGTCCACGCGCGCTGGCGCCGTCTTGACCATCACGTGATCCTCGAAGCTCACTGAGTAGATGGGGTTGCCTCGCTGCTCCACCGAGACCCCGAGGACGCGCACGCGCTGCTGGGCCCAGGGCTTCTGGAAGTCCTCCGGGTGGGGGACCAGCCGGATGAGCTGCGAGGCCGAGCGCGTGCTGGCGACCGTGATCTCATAGGCGCCGCCGGCCCAGCGTAGCTGCGCGTCACCCGGGCGGTGCACCAGCACCGGCGCCTCACCGCGTAGCATCTGCACCAGCGCGAAGGGCGGGACCGGGACTCGCGTGAAGCGGGCGACGTTGCAGCCGTTGGCGGGGCCGTAGAGGTACTGCTTGTTCGGGAGATCGAAGAGCCCGAAGCGCTGGCCGTCGGAGGTGAGCGTGACCACGGTGGCGCCGAAGGGGCTCACCACGTCGAAGCGGAGCTGCTCCGGCAGCATGGCGACGTAGAGCAGCTCGCCCCGGACCCGCCCCGAATCGTCGAAGTAGTCGAGCTTGGCCTCCCCCGCGACGCCGCGGCTGCACTCGTGGGTGGCGTGCATGCGCTCCAGCGCCGCGTTGGCCGAAGGAAACTGCGACGGCGGCGGGCTGCTGCACGCCGCCAGCAGCCCAGCGCCCAGCAGCCCCGCTCGAGCCGTCGCGAGGTTCATGCGCCCCGCAAGGCCTCGAACAGCTCGAGATCCAGCTGAGGCAGCGGGAGCTGCGTCAGCTTTACTCCGACGCCTTGCTCCTCGCAGAGCTTGGCCAGCGCCAGCCCGTCGTAGAGCGCCACCGGCGCGGCGCCCGCCGCCGCGGCCTCTTCACGGGCGCCGCTGAGGACCTGCCCGGTGGTGAGGATCACCCCCGCGCTGGCCGAGCCGTAGTGGTGCAGCGTCCCACGCAGCTCGCTGACGCGCTCGCGGCCGACCTCCCGACCGTCCTGGCGCACCAAGAGGGCGAGGTGTGCCTCCCCCATCGGTCCACGCTGCCTGCCAGCGAAGTGCAGCTCGGCAGGTGGCGCGCCCGGGCGCTTGATGAGCGTCAGCTCCGTGATCCCCAGGCGCTCGAAGAGCAAGGCGAACAGCTCCGTCCCTGCCCGCGGCGTCAGCTCCTGGAGCCGCCGCATGAGCTGTCGTCGCGCCACGTCGCGATAGCGCTCCACGGCGCTCTGCGCCTCTCGCTCGAGCCGAAGCAGCTCCGGGTCCATCGCCCAGTCGGTCGGGGCCGCGCGCCCGCCGCTCAACCGAAACCGTGGGCGCTGTCCGGCCGCGGAGCGTCTGAGGTTGTCCGCTCGAAGGACCGCCTGGACGAGCGCCTGGGCCTGAGAGGGCTCCGCCCCCCACTTGCCCCGCCGCTGGAGCTGCTCCACGAGCCTCCCGATGGGGACCGGCCCCTGCCCCTTGTCGAAGCCGAGCAGCACCTGGTGGAGCTGCTGGGCGAGCTCCACGCCGGTGAGATCGTCCAGCGGGCCGCGGACGTCCATCCGGCCGTCGTCGCGCTCACGGCGCGCCTCACGCTCGCGCCGCGGCTCGTCGCGGCGGGGCTCACGGTCACGCTCACGGTCGCGCTCACGCGGCTCCTCCCGGCGCGGCTCCAGCGCTTCGAGGTCCAGATCGGCCGGGGCGTCACTGACGGTGTAGCCCGGCAGATCATCCCCTCCGCCGGCGTCACGGCCCGCGTCGTCGCCGTTGCGGCGGCGACGGCCACGGCGGCGCCCTCGCTGTCCAGCCTCCTCGCCCGCGGCCCCCTCGGCGGCGGCAGACGCGGCCGGCGCGCCACCGAAGATGGGCTCGTCGTCGTCCTCTTCACTGGCAAAAAACGCGGTAGCCTCGGCGGCTAGCTGCCCGCGGGCTATCTCCTGAGCGTCGGGCTGAGCCGCCCCTTCGTCTCCCCCGGCGCGCGCCAGCGCGGCGGTGGGCGCCTCTGGGCTGACGCTGGGGATGGGGATGTCCGGCTGCTGTGCGATGCGCTCCAGCGCTGGGGTGCGGTCGGCGAGGCCCTGCTCGATGGTCTTGTCGTCCCACTCCCGCAGCGCGAACACCCCGGGCTTGATCCGCACCAAGGGGTTGTCGCGATCATGCTTCTTGACGAGCGCCGCCAAGCGAGCCCCCATGGTCACCTCGGGGCTCTTGCCCACGTGGCTGAGGAGGTTCTTCTCGATGGCGACGTCAGTGATCTCTTTGTAGTGTAGGGGCTTGCCGACGAGGCGCAGCACGAGGGCTGCCGCTTCAGTGAAGGTCATTCCGGTCAATCTCGGGGAAAAAGGAGGGTGTCCCAGGGCTGAGGGCCTGGCTGAAGGCGCCACGCGTCGTCGCGCCCTCCAGAACGCCGCTGGCGTTCGAGCTGCTCCGATACCACGGCCGGTCCATGGGAGAAAGCGTGGGCCTCGCAGGCCAGGGCGCCGAGGAGCTGATAAGGAGGGTGTCGTCGTGTCCACCCCGGCCCAGCGCGTCCCCTTGGCCCCCCGTACGACCCTCGGGGTCGGCGGGAGCGCCGAGTACTTCTTGCAGCTCGGCTCGGTGGACGCGCTCCGTCGCGCCCTCGCCTGGGCCGACGCCCGCCGGCTCCCCGTGCAGCTCCTGGGTGGAGGCAGCAACCTCGTCATCGCGGACGGAGGCGTCCCGGGGCTCGTGCTCTGCTGGGCGCCGACGCCCCCCTCCCTCGTGCCGCGAGGTGAGGAGCTCCTGGTCACGGCCGGGGCGGGCGCCTCTTGGGACGAGCTGGTGCAGGCCACCTGCAGCGCGGGCTATTCGGGGCTGGAGTGCCTCTCGGGCATCCCTGGAACGGTGGGGGCGACCCCGCTCCAGAACGTGGGCGCCTACGGCCAGGAGGTCGCTCAGACGCTCGAGACCGTGCGGGCCTTCGACCGTCAGGCGCACCAGCTCGTCGAGCTGTCGGGCACGGAGTGCGGCTTCGGCTACCGCGACAGTCTCTTCAAGAGCGCTCAGCCCGGACGCTACGTCATCGTGGAGGTGAGCTACCGACTCCAGCGTGAGCCACCCGCGCTGCGCTACGCCGAGCTACGCGCTGCCCTCGAGGCGCGCGGGGGCTCGGCGCCGAGCCCCGCGGAGGTGCGGGAGCTGGTGCTGCAGCTCCGACGCAGCAAGTCCATGGTCTTCGACGCCTCCGACCCGGACAGCAGAAGCTGTGGCTCCTTCTTCACCAACCCCATCGTCAGCGCCTCGACCCACCAGCAGCTCATCGCGGCCTTCCCGGGGCAGCCCGTCCCGGCCTGGCCCACGTCGGACGGGCGCGTCAAGCTCGCCGCGGCTTGGCTCATCGAGCGCGCCGGCTTCGAGCGGGGGCGCCCCGAGGGGCCGGTGGGCCTCTCGCGCCGACACGCGCTCGCCATCGTCGCGCGCGCCGGCGCCTCGGCCGCCGAGGTCGTCCGCTTCGCGCGGACGATCCAGCGGCGCGTGGCCGACCACTCGGACGTCCTGCTCCTGCCCGAGCCGAATTTCTGGGGCTTCGACGGGCTCGAGCACGGCCTGCCCAGCCTCCCGGTGCGCTGAGCCGCGCCCCTCCACGCGGTGCGCTCAGGCTGGCTCAGAACGCGGCGTAGAAGGCGCTGATCGCGGCGTCGAGCTGCGCGACCTCCGTGCCACCCGCTTGCGCGAGATCCGGTCGCCCCCCTCCGCTGCCCCCGACGACGGCCGCCACGGGGCGGATGAGCTCACCGGCCTTGAAGCGCGAGGTCAGGCCCTTGCTCACGGTGAGCACGAGCTGCGCCTTGTCTCCCGTGCGCGCGCCGACGAGCACCACGCTCTCCCCGAGCTGATCGCGCAGCCGCTCGGCCAGCTCGCGCAGCGCGCCGCGGTCTTCGAGCTCTACCTGGACCCCCAGCACCCGGAAGCCCTCGTGCTGCCGCGCCTCGGCCAGCCAGTCCCTCGCCCCACCGCCGGCCGTCATGAGCTTGCGCTGCAGCTCCTCCACCTGGCGCTCGAGCGCTCGCTCGTGCTCCACCAGCTTGCCGATCTTCTCGACCAGGCTGCCGCCGCCGGCCTTCGCCGCGGCGCTGGCGGCGCTCAGCCGCTGCTCGAGCTCTCGCACGTACCCTAGTGAGCTCTCACCCGTGGTCGCCAGGATCCTGCGGACGCCGGCCGCGACCCCTTGCTCGCTCGAGATCTTGAACAGCCCGAGGTCTCCCGTGGCGCGCGCGTGCGTCCCTCCGCACAGCTCCACGGAGTCCGCCATGGAGAGGATCCGCACCTCGCTGCCGTACTTCTCCTCGAAGATCATCATGGCGCCTCGCTGCTCGGCGCGCTTCATGTCGCCCACCTCCGTTTGTACGGGGAGGTTGAGCAAGACCCGCTCGTTGACCAGGTCCTCGAGCCGCGCCAGCTCCTCTGCGCTGAGCGGCTTGCCGTGGGTGAAATCGAAGCGCAGCCGGTCCGGGCCGACCAGCGACCCCTTCTGCTGGGCGTGGGGCCCCAGCACCTTGCGCAGCGCCAAGTGCAGCAGGTGGGTCGCGGAGTGGCTCCGCCGGATGGCGTCCCGGCGAGCTTCGTCCACGCGCAGCGTCACCTCCTCCCCCACGCGGAGCGACCCCGCGCTCAGCGTGCCGTGGTGGCTGATGACGCCGGTCAGCGGGCGCTGCGTGTCGACCACCTCCAGGCTCGCCTCGGCCGTCGTCAGCCGGCCCGTGTCGCCGACTTGCCCGCCGCTCTCGCCATAAAAGGGCGTCTGGTCCGTGATCACCTCGAGCTCATCCCCAGCCACGGCGGCGTCCACGAGCCGCCCCCCGCGGATGAGCGCCACGATCCGGGCGCGATCGTCCACGCGCTCGTACCCCGTGAAGCGCACGCCGCCCTCCGGCGCGCTCGCCAGCGCCTCGCGGTACACGCCCTCGATGGCCTCCGCCTGGCCCTTGAATTCCGAGCGGCGCTTCGCCTCGTCGAGCGCCTGCTCGTACCCTTCGCGGTCGACCTCATAGCCGCGCTCCGCGCAGAGCACCTCCGTGAGATCCAACGGGAAGCCGTAGGTGTCGTAGAGCTTGAACGCGTCGGCGCCGTCGAGGCGCCGGTGCCCCTCGGCGTCGAGCCGCGTGAAGCGCTCCTCCAGCAACCCGAGCCCTCGCTCGATGGTCTGTCGAAACCGCGTCTCCTCTTGCTCACACACGCTCGTGATGAGCTCCTCCCGCGCCCGGAGCTCCGGGTACTGAGCCCCCATCGCCGCGACGACCTGGCGCGCCACCTCGTGCAAGAACGGCCGGGCGATGCCCAGACGGTGCCCATGGCGGATCGCGCGGCGCATCACGCGGCGCAGGACGTAGGCGCGACCCGCGCGATCCGGGAGGATCCCGTCGGCGATCATGAAGGCGGTCGTCCGCGCGTGATCGGCGATGACCCGGAGGCTCACATCGTCCGGTGACATGCTCTCACCGTAGGCCTTGCCCGCGACGCTGGCCGCGTGCTCCACCAGCGAACGCAGGAGATCGGTGTGGTAGTTGCTGGTCACCCCCTGCACCACGCTCGCCAGCCGCTCCAGGCCCGCCCCGGTGTCCACGCAGGGCGCCGGGAGCGGCGTCAGCACCGCCTCACCGCCCTGGACGCTACGGTCGAACTGCATGAAGACCAAGTTCCAGATCTCCATCCAGCCGTGCCCCTCCGCGGTCTGCTCCTGACCGAAGCGTCCGAGCTCCAGCGGTCCGAAGCAGTAGTAGATCTCGCTCGAGGGCCCGCACGGGCCGGTGTCCCCCATTTGCCAGAAGTTGTCCTCCGCCCCCAGGCCGATCACCCGGTCGTCACCGAAGCCGCTGAGCTCCTTCCACAGCGCGCGCGCCTCCTCGTCCGCCGGCACGCCGTCGCCGCCCTTGAAGTAGGTGACGATGAGGCGCTCGCGCTCGAGCCCCAAGGTCTCGACGAGGAACTCCCAGGCGAAGTGGATGGCGTCCCGCTTGAAATAGTCCCCGAAGGAAAAATTGCCGAGCATCTCGAAGAAGGTGTGGTGGCGCGGCGAGGGCCCCACGGCCTCCAGATCGTTGTGCTTGCCGCTGATACGGATGCACTTCTGGCTGGAGCACGCCCGGGAGTAGCTGCGCTGCTCCTTGCCGGTGAAGACGTCCTTGAACTGCACCATCCCGGCGTTGGTGAACATCAAGCTGGGATCGTTGGGGGGCACGACCGGGCCGCTCGGCACGACCGTGTGCCCCTTCCCGTCGAAGTAGTCCAAGAACGCGCGACGAAGCTCCGCAGAGGTCCGAGTCATGGCGGAGCGCGCATAGCACAAGCTCGGCCCGTCCTGGGGCGCGCTTTTTCCGAGCGCGCGCTGCCGCCTCCTCCACCGGCCGGGCCGCCGCTCTGCCAGGCCGGGCGGCGCGGGGTTCAGCGCGTCCCGTGCGCCTCGGCGTAGACGCGCTCGTAGGCCCGAGCGACCACGGGTGCTGCGTAGCGCTCCGTCACCGCGGCCCTCTGCGCGGCGATCACGGCCGCGCGCTCGCTCCCGTGGCCTGCCAGGGCCACGCACGACGCCACCAGCGCCCGCGCGTCCGGCGGCAACCGCACCGCCCCCTGCAGCTCCGCCAGGGGCCCCTGATTCAACGCCACCACCGGGACGCCCAAGGCCATGGCCTCGAGCGCGACGATGGGCAGATCCACCTTCCCGTAGAGGTCGTCCACCGGGAGCAAGACGGCCTCGGCCTGGACGATGAGCTCGAGCACGTTGGACAGCTCCTTCACGACGCGGACGCGCTGACCCGAGAACCGCTGACGCAGCCCCTCCGCGAGCTCGCGCGCGGCGGGCGTCTTCTCGCGGTACGCGAACACCACGTGGGCGCGAGGGAGCTGCGTCAAGAGCGGCGCCACCGCCTCCGCCACGAGCTGGGCGCCGCGCGAGGTCTCCAGATCTCCAGGGTAAACGAAGAGCTGCGCGTCGTCGGGCAGCGCGAGCTCGCGGCGCAGCCGGCGCTGCGGCTCGAGCCCAGGAGGCTGGAGGGCCGCGACGAGGGGCGGGATGACGTGCAGCCGCGGGCGTCGTGCTTCGGGGAGCCCGGCGGCGCCCCACGCCTCGCGGAGCCGCCCCGCCGTCCACTCGCTCTGCGCGACGACGTGCTGCCCGAAGAGCAAGCCTTGGATCCCCTCGAAGCTCCGCGGCTGCGACGCGATGGTCTGGACCACGGGCACGCGTCGCAGGCGCGAGAGCGTACGCCCGACGGCGCTGGTGCGTGCGTTTGGAGCGAACACGAAGTGCCACAGCGTGGCGCGCGCCCTGAGCAGCAGGAAGAGCGCCGCCCGAAGGTTGTCTTGGAGGGCTGGCGAGAAGCCCCCAGCTTGGCCGTAGATGGGCAGCTCCTCCAAGGCCGCGCGCCGTGGGTGGCGCTCCGGCAGGAGCGCGGGCGCCCCCGGCGTGGTCATCACCGTGACCTCGGTCTGCTCGAAGTGCTTCACGAGATCTCGCACCAGGCACTTCGTCCCATCGTGGAACGGCGGGACGACGGGCTTCGAGACGATGAGCACGCGCATGGTGGGCGCAGCCTACCAACAAAGCCAGTGAAGCTGGCGCGCTCGCCCTCAGCGCGCGGCGGCGAGCAGCGCCCGAGGCGCGCGCTTGATGGCGCCCGCGATGGCCGCTGCCAGCACCGTGCGGCGCAATTCCTGGCCCCGCGTGCGATCCCGCAGCTCGCCCTCGGTCACGGTGGTGCTCGCGCTGCCCGAGACGGTGCCGACCAGATCATGCCCCGGCATCCGGTGGACCACCAACTCCACGCTCGCGGAGAGGATGATGCCCTCCGCCGCGCGGGTCTCCTTGATGTCTTTGAGCCTGCCGGTGACCTTCACCAGCGGCACCTGGAGCTGCTCGGCGCGCTGGGCTCCGTCGGCGCCGGGCTCCACGACGCTGACGCCTGGGAGCTCACCGAACCCCGCGCGCGACTCACGCTCCAAGTACGGCTTGAGCGTGGCGACGCGCTTGTCCTTGATGACGATGCTCCCGACCTCGACCACCATTTGAGGCTTGATCTGATTTCTCCGGAGGGCCTCCAGGGTGGCGCGGATCTGCTGGCGGACCGCCTCTTGGGCGTCGTTGGCTTGGCGCTCCAGGGCTGGAATGGACCGCTTGTCTCCGAGCACCCGGAGCGCAGCGGCTGCGGCGGCGCGCACCGCGGGGGAGGGGTCTCGCAGCGCGGCTTCGAGGGGGAGGCGGGCCTCCGTCGCCTTGGTCTTGCCGAGCTGCAGCGCCGCCTGCACGCGCTCCCGAAAATCCTCGCCACGCCGCAAGCGCTCCGTGAGCTCCGCCACAGGGGTGGGCGCCGCCGCGGCCGTGGACACCGCCAGACCGACGACAAGCACTGCCCAGCGTAGCGCCCTCATCACGACCTCTACTTACTGAAGCAGTTTTCCCTGGGCGACAAGCCGTTGCTCGGAGCAGCCCTGGAATAGGTGCCACTCAGGCCCACAGCCGGGCCCGATGTGGGCTCCATCAGCGGGGGAAAACGAGCGCCTTCACTGTAATAATTGGTCGATTTCGGCGCGGAGCCGGGCCTCGTCGCTCGGAACGAAGCCGGAGTGGACCCCCCGCACGATCCCGCTCCCATCCACGAGGTACGCCGTGGGGATCCCCGGTGGTCCGTAGCGCTTGGCCGTCCGGCGCGCCTCGTCCCACGCCACCGCGAAGCCGACGCCCGTCCGCTCACGGAACGCCGCGAGCCCTTGGGGGTCCTCGTCCACGCTGAGCGCCAAGACCTCGAGCCGGTCACCGTAGCGCTCCGCGAGCCGCTCGTAGGCGTAGAACGCCTGCTCGCAGGGGACGCACCAGGTGGCGAAGAAGTCCACCAGGCTCAGCTTCCCCAGCCGCGGCGTGAGCGTGACTCGACCTGCACCGGCCTGCGCTGGGAGGGAGAACGCAGGCGCTGGCTCACCGACGAGCCAGTGCTCGGCAGAGGCCGGCGCCTCGGGCGGGGCCTCTCCACCACACGCCAGGAGCAAGAGGGCACCGGCCGCGGCCGACGCCCTCGCGCGCCACGCGCCCACGCGCCTCATCGCTGGAGGATCTTGAACTCCACGCGACGGTTGGTGGCGCGCCCTTTGTCGGTCTTGTTGTCGGCCACGGGCTGCTCGTCCCCGTAGCCCACTGCCGTCAGGCGCTCCGCCGCGATGCCCTTGCCGACGAGGTACTTCTTGACGGCCTCCGCGCGCTCCTGGCTGAGCTTCTTGTTGTTGGCAGCGACGCCCTTGTTGTCCGTGTGGCCCTGGACCTCCACGAGCTTGATGCCCGGGTTGGACTTGAGCACGGCGACGACGGCGTCCAGCACCGCGAAGCTCTGCTTGCCCTTGATCTTGGACTTGTTGTTCTCGAACTCGACGCGCTGCAGGATCTGGATGCCCTCGGCCGTCACCTCCACCAGCTTCGGCGCTGGCGCGGCGGCCTTCGGCTGGTTGGGCGCCACGTCGGGGCAGCCGTCCTCGTCTTCGAACCCGTTCATGGTCTCGGGCTCGTCGATGCACTCGTCCTTGATGTCCGGGATGCCGTCGCCGTCGTTGTCCGGATCTGGGCAGCCGTCCTCGTCCTGGAAGCCGTCGGTGTCCTCCGGCTCGTCCGGGCACTGGTCGCGCTCGTCCGGGACGCCGTCCTTGTCGCGATCCGCGACGGGCACGACCGCGGGGCTGCCATCCCCGGGCTCCGGGCAGCCGTCCCCGTCCTCGAAGCCGTCGAGGTCCTCCGGATCGCTCGGGCACTTGTCCTTCGAGTCCGGGATGCCATCGCCGTCGCTGTCGAGATCCCCCTCGGGGCAGCCGTCGCTGTCCTCGACGCCGTTCATGTCCTCGGCCACCGTGGGGCACTGGTCTTCGTCGTCCGGGATGCCGTCCCCGTCCTGATCCGGGCGGTCGAACACGAGCCCCACGCCGAGGAAGCCCCGGACCAACGGGACCCCGACCCCCTGCACGACGCCCGTCCCGGCTCCCGCCGTGACGACCAGCGGCGACCCCGAGGGGGTGACCTGGACGGCGCCGTCGATCTCCAGCGCGTTGGTGCCGTTGCGGGATGAGAACTTCGTGCTCCCGAAGCCGTCGGCCACGACCCGCAGCAAGGGGCTGACCTTGTAGCCCGCCGCCACGCCGTACCGCAGCTCTGGGCCGAGCTCCACCGAGCCGGCGCGGCCGGCCTCGCGCCAGAGCCCCCCGAGGTTGAGTCCGACCGAGAAGGGACCGGACATCCCGTCGAAGATGAGCCTCCCGCCGACCCCCGGCGAGGTATCGCCGATGTAAGCGCCCTCCGACACCGCGTGCCCCAGGGGTCCCGTCGCGAACACCGCGACGCCTGCGTTCATCGTGTCCGAGGGCTCCCCGTAGAACCGGAACTTGCCCTCGAGCTCGGCGTCGCCGGGGGCCAGGCCGCTCAGCCCGTCCACTGCCGGGCGCCCTTCGGGCGAGAGCCCCTGCCCCTTCGAGTACGTCACCGGGACGCGCAGGGACACCTGCAGCCGCGGAATGATGACGAGCGCCCCCCAGAGGTCGCCCGTGAACAAGCTCTCCACGACCGGGATGTCTTGCCTCTGTACCGCGTTGGCGTCGTCGCAGTTGGTCTCCGACAGACAGCTCCGCAAGACGAAGGGCTTGTAGGCGTAGCTGGCCATCAGGCCCAAGCTGAGCGACATGTTGCCCTCGTGGCGCACGCCGCGCGTGGTGATGAAGTTCCGACTGCCGGGCGCGGGGTTGAAGCGCTGCACCGAGAATTCCCCGTCCAGAGCCCCGCTGCTCTGAGCCTGGGCGCTGGGGGTCACGCAGAGGCCCGTGAGCCCCGCCGCCGCCGCGAACCCGAGCGACGCACGGCGCCACCGGCGGCCGCCGCCGAAGCACGAAGAGACGAAGCCGGTAAGCCTGGGCAACTGCGCGTTCATTCGCCTGATTTCGCTTTCTTGGTGAACACCCGACGGCCGACGCCGAGCCTTTTTAGGCTCTCATGACTGGGGGCTCGGCTGCAACGCGTTTTGTGGAGATCTCACCGCAAGTTCCCCCCGCCGAGGCCTCGGCCCGCTATATGGTCTTGCCCGTGGAGCTTTGTCCTTCGTGTCAGCGCCCGGTCGCGGAGGCCGGCGCGAGCTTCTGCCCCCACTGCGGGCAGCCTCTGCCAAGCGCCAGCCCCAGCCCCATCGGCCCGGGCACGGAGCTCGATCTCGAGTGGGGGAAGGTCATCCTCGGCGAGCTCATCGGTGAAGGTGGGATGGGCGCGGTCCACCAAGGCTGGCTCTTCTTTGCCCCGGCGTCCCCGGCCCCTGCCGAGGCGCGCCCCCCGACCCCCGTCGCCATCAAGCTGCTCCACCGCTCGCTGCTCCGCAAGGAGCGCGCTCGGACGCTCTTTCTCCGGGAAGCGACGGCCCTCAGCCGCCTGGATCACCCGAACGTGGTGCGCTTTTACGCGCTCGTGCAGCGTGGCGCGCAGCTCGCCATCGTGATGGAGCTCGTGCAGGGGCAGTCCCTGGCTCAGGTCCTGGCGCGCCACGCCAAGGCCGCGAGGCTCGAGCGACGCCCCTGTTTGTCCCTGCCTCGCACCTGGCACTACCTCTCGCAGCTGCTGGGCGCGCTCGGCGCCATCCATCAGCTTGGGATCTTGCACCGCGACATCAAGCCCGGAAACCTGCTCGTCGATCCGGTGGGGGTCTGCAAGCTGACGGATTTTGGCATCGCTCGGCTCCCCCTCGCCGACGCCAAGGCGACGACCGGCCTAGCTCCGGGCACCGGCGCCTACATGTCACCGGAGCAGGTGATGGCGCACCCCCTCGATCAGCGAGCCGACCTCTACGGGGCTGGCGTCGTCCTCTACGAGATGCTGACCGGCGTGACGCCCTTCGACCGACCGGACCGCGCCGAGCTGGCCGTCCGCGCGGCGCAGCTCAATGAAGCGCCGGCGCGACCGAGCACCCTCGTCGATGGCCTCCCGCTTGCGCTCGACGCGGTCGTCGTTCGGGCCCTCGCCAAGGCTCGAGAGCAACGCTTCGCGACCGCGGTGGAGCTCGGCGAGGCGGTGCGCGCGGCCTTGGAGCTCCCAGACTCCGCCGGCTGGGCAGCGCAGCGCTCGCTCGTGCTGCAAGCGCGATCCATCTCACGGCTGGTGCTCCCTGTGGTGAGCGTCGAGGCAGCCTCAGCGACTCCCCTCGCCGAGTCGCGCTCCTTTCCGCCCTCGGTCGCCCCCACGACGGACGGTGCGCCCCCGGCCGAAGAGGCCGCTCCAGCGTCGAAGACGCTGGAGCAGTTCCAAGAGCAGGCGGTCCTGTCGTCCGCCGCGCGGCTCCGCACCGAAATCTTGGACGCCTACCACGACCCGACCTCCCGCGATTGACAGGCGAGCGACCCCCATGCGAAACCCCGAGCGCCGGTTTTTGCTCGGGAAGTAGGCGTCCATGGTCAAGGTCTCTCTCTCATTCGTGCTCGCCGTGAGCCCGCTGCTCGTCACCCTGAGCGCCCGAGCGCAGGCGCCCGCGCCCACGCCGCCTGCGGCCCCCACTCCGCCTGCGGCCGCCGCGCCGCCCGCGGCCGACGCCGAGCCCACCGAGGACGCGGAGCAGCCAGAGACCGAGGGCGCTGCGGCGCCAGCCCCTGCCACCCCTCCCCCCTCGGCGCCGAGGGGGTTCACGCCCCTCCCGCTGGGCCCCAGCGCGGTGCCCAGCAGCAGCGATGCCGGCGCGGCCGAGCAAGCGAAGGCACGCGCACCCCGCGGCGAGGACGAGGTCTACGCCGAGGAGTGGTGGTCACACGCCCGGCCCGCGCTGGAGCTCCACGGCTACCTCCGGGTCCGCTCGGAGTGGATGTACAACTTCTCGCTGGGGCGGGTGGACGCGCGCACCAACGCGCTCTGGCCCATGCCTGCGGACAACCGCTACTCCGCTTATCGGGTCGGGCTGACGGGGCCAGCCCTCTGTACCGCCAGCGAGGCAGGCGTCGGAGACGACGACTCCCCGGAGCGCGCAACGCAGGCCTGCAAGACGAAGAGCCAGGCCGGCGCCAACCTGCGGCTGCGGCTGAACCCCGAGCTGCACATCTCGGACAACCTCCGCGTCCTGACCCAGGTGGATCTCTTGGACAACCTCGTGCTCGGCTCTACGCCGGAGGGCTACGGCGTGGAGCCCCTGGGGACGGGCTACTCCAAGCGTCCGCACGGCGGCTACTACCCCCTCGGCGCCTTCGAGTCCACGCAGGCTCCCCCCAGCGCAGGCATCAACGGGCTCCGTGACAGCGTCCGCGTCAAGCGCGCGTGGGCCGAGTACATGACCCCCGTCGGGCAGCTGCGCTTCGGCAGGATGCCGGGGCACTGGGGGCTCGGCATCTTGGTCAACGCCGGCGACAACTTCGACGACGACTACCAGACGGTGAGCGACCGTCTCATGTTCGTCACGGGGGTGAAGTCTTGGGATCTCTACATCGTGGGCGCCTGGGATTTCCAGAACGAGGGGCTCACGAGCGACTCGCTCTCGCTCCCTGGAGCGCAGCCCTATGATCTCGCCCAGTCGGACGACGTGGACCAGTACGTCGTCGCCGTCATGCGGCGCCAGCCCCCGGAGAAGCAGGCTGCGGCGCTGGCGCGCGGGGAGGTCACGCTCAACGGGGGCGCCTACGTCGTCTATCGGTCCCAGCGGCTGTCGCACGACGGCGGGGGCACGGCAGGGACCTGCGCCGTCGGCGGCGCCAGCATCGGCTGCGGTCCCGCCCCGCTGACGCCCTATCAGTTCGATCGACGCGGCGCCCAGGCGTGGATCCCGGACGCGTGGTTCCAGCTCCGTTACCGGAAATTCCGCTTCGAGCTCGAGGCGGTCAGCGTCCAAGGCACCATCGAGAACACCCTCAACGGGCCCAGCAACTATCTCACCGCGCCCGGCGGTGCCGGCTGGAAGATCGCCCAGTACGGCATCGCCACCGAGCTCGAGCAGAAGCTGGTGGAGGACCGGCTCCGGCTCCAGTTCGGCTTCGGTTACGCCTCGGGAGATCCTGACCTCGACTCCGGAGGGCGCGGCGGCGGCTCCCTCACGCCGAACGGCGATGGGCTCGACCCCCAGCGCGGCGACAACGTCATCTCGACGTTCCGCTTCCACCCCTCCTATCGGGTCGACATGATCTTGCATCGGCAGCTGCTGACGCGCGTGCAGGGCACGTACTATTTCCGCCCCAGCGTGGAGTACGACTTCATGCGCAAGCAGGATGGCCAGCGCTTCGGCGGCAACCTCGCGGGGATCTGGACGCGCGCCAGCCGCTTCATGCAGGCCCCGGGGCACGCGTCGGATCTCGGGCTCGAGCTCAACGCGAGCGTCTACTTCCAGTCGAAGGACGGCGCGCTCAACGACGGCCTCGAGCGCCCCGGTGGCTTCATCGCCGCGCTCCAGTATGGCGTCTTGTTCCCCCTCGCGGGGCTCGGGTACCAGAAGCTCGAGGCGGAGCGCATCGAGCGCGATTTGCCGGGTGGCTCGGAGACCAGCTTGGCGCAGACGGCGCGCCTGCTCCTGGGCGCGCAGTTCTAGCGGACGTCAGCGGTCCGCCCAGCGCACCGTGAACTCACAGCTCGCGCCTCCACGCGCCCGACAGCTCAGCTCCGCGACCTCGATCCGTTGGCGTGGCCCGAGCGCGAGCGACCCCTCCATCCAACCGGCGATGGAGCGGCAGTGCGCCGCGTGCGGCTGCGGGAAGCCCTCGATCCTCACGCTGAGCCCCGTGGCGCCGGTAGCGCGGCTCACGAGCCTGCCGCCGTCGTAGTGGTGGCTCCACACCCCGGACGCCATCCCGAGCAACATGCCGGGGCTGATGCGGCGCAGGAGCAGGCTCTTCCAGACCCCGATCTCGTGATCGGCGGAGAAGCGCCCGATCTCACGAGCCAGCGCCAGATCTCCCTTGCCGAAGAGCCGGTCGACCAGTGTCGTCGCCTCCACGAAGGTGTCGAACTCCACCCACCCCTTCAGCTTCGGTGCCATCAGCACCTCACGGAGCGCGGGGGTGGCCTGCATGACGAGCCGCTGACGCGCCTCGAGGCCGAAGCGCACCTCCGTGAACGTCCCGCGGAGCCGAACGGTGGCAGCCTGGACGCGCGCGCGCGCCGGCGGAGCACCACGGGGAGGGGGGATGGAAGCCACTCGAGCTTGATTGTCCCTGCTCGGCGCGCTCGGCGCAAGCCACCGGCTCGCCGCGCTCCCCTGGTAGGCTCCTCCCCATGCGTTCACGCTTCAGCGCCACCGATCTACGCAGCCTGCGCCACGCGCTGGCCCCTGAGACCCCCAGCACGCTCGTCGAGCGCGTCTACACCTCACGGCTGCTGGGCGCGGAGCCGGCGCTCGTCGTGCACGGGGGCGGCAACACCAGCGCCAAGGGCTGGGCGATCGAGCTGACGGGAGAGCCCGTCGAAGTGCTGTGGGTCAAGGGCAGCGGCTGGGACCTCGAGACCCTCGAGCCCGACGGCTTGCCCGCATGCCGGCTGGAGCCGCTGCGTCGCCTGGCTCGGCTCGAGCGCCTGTCGGACGAGGCGATGGTGCGCGGCCTGCGCGCTCAGCTGCTCGATCCGGGCGCGCCCACGCCCAGCGTGGAGGCGCTGCTCCACGCGCTGCTCCCCGCCAGCGTCGTGGATCACACCCACGCGGACGCGGTGCTCGCGCTGCTCACCCAGCCCGATGGAGCCGAGCGAGCGAGGGATCTCTGGGGGGAGCACGCGCTGGTCATCCCGTACGTGATGCCCGGCTTCGAGCTCGCGCGCGCCGTCGCGACGCGCCTCCCCTTCGCGCCAGAGGTCGACGTGCTCTTGCTCGACAAGCATGGGATCTTTACTTGGGGGCAGAGCGCCGAGCAGAGCTACGAGCAGATGATCCGCTGCGTGACGCAGGCGGAGGAGCTCCTCCAGCGCGCGCGCGCCTTCGTCCCGGCGGCACCCACCAGCTCGGAGCTCGCGCTGGACGCAGCGCCCCTCGACGAGCAGCGCGATCGTCTGAGCGTGCTCGTCCGGGGAGCCCTGCTGCGTCGAGGCCACCCGAGCACGCTCACCTGGCGCACCGAGCCGGTCTGGACGGCGCTGGCGCAGCACCCCCGGGGTCGCGAGCTGAGCCTGCGAGGCCCGGCGACGCCCGACCACGTCCTGCGCGTCAAGCCGTGGCCGCTCTGGCTCCCCGCCGCTGCCACCCAGGCAGAGCTCGACGCGGCCCTCGACGGCTACGCCGCCGACTACGACGCCTTCGTCACGCACGGCGCCGCGCGCCGGCAGCGCGTCGTCCAGCCGCTCGCCGGGATCCCTCGCGTCTTCATCGTCCCAGGGCTGGGCGCGCTGTGCGCCGGTGACGGCCACGCCGGCGCCGCGGTCACGGGCGACGTCGCGCTCCACGACGCGCTCGTCCAGCTCGACGCGGCGGCGCTCGGCGATTACCAGCCCGTCAGCGCCCTCGATCTGTTCGATGTCGAGTACTGGAGCCTCGAGCAGGCCAAGCTCGCGCGCAGCGCGAGACCCCGCGGCGCCCTCGTCGGGAAGGTGGCGCTGGTGACCGGAGCCGCGAGCGGCCTGGGGCTCGCGACGGCTCGCCACTTCCTCGAGCAGGGCGCAGAGGTCATGCTCACGGATCTGAGGGAGGACGCGCTCGAGGCCAGCGCGCAGGCGCTGCGGCGCCGCTTCGGCGAGGCGGTGGCGCATCACGTCGCCGACGTGACGAGCGACGCCGCGGTCGCCACCCTGATGCGCGTGGTGGTGCGCACCTTCGGAGGGCTGGACCTCCTCGTCAGCAACGCCGGTAGCGCGCCGCAGGGCCTGCTCCACGAGCCGGAGGGTGACGCCGCCTTGCGCGACAGCCTCGCGCTCAACCTCCTGGCTCACCAGACGGTGGCGCGCCACGCCGCCGAGGTGCTGCTGCGCCAAGCCGCCGGCGGAGCGCTCCTGTTCAACGCCTCGAAGAGCGCCTTCGACCCCGGGCCGCGCTTCGGGCCCTACGCGGTGCCGAAGGCCGCCGTCATCGCGCTGATGAAGCAGTACGCCGTCGACCTCGGAGAGCATGGGATCCGCACCGGCGCCGTCAACGCCGATCGTATCCGGACAGGGCTCTTCGACGAGGCCACCCTGAGGGCTCGGGCGCTCGCCCGCGGGCTCAGCCCCGAGCAGTATTTCCAGCAAAATTTGCTCCGCCGTGAGACGCGCGCGGAGGACGTCGCCCAGGCCTTCGCCTGGCTGGCGACCGCGCAGGCCACGACCGGGCTGGTCGTGACGGTCGACGGCGGGAACGTGGCCGCCTTTCCCCGCTGAGCGGCCCGGTGGTGCTAAGCTCCGCTGCGTCATGGCTCATCATTGGTCGATCGTCGGCGGAGCGGCGCTGCTCGCGCTCGCCTGCAGTGGTGGAGGTGCAGAGGGGGGCGGCCACGGCGCCACCGCGGGAGCGGGAGGGAGCGGCGCGAGCGCTGGCGCCGCAGGGAGCGGCGGCGAGAGCGGCGAGGGCGGCGCGCCGGCCTGGGCGTGTAAGCCCGGACCGGGCTACACCTCAGCCGCCACGCCCCAACGCGTCAGCTCCGTGACGGCCACCTTGGTCGACCAGGACGGGGTCCCCGTCGGGGGCGAGCTGATGCAAGTGTGCGGCCTGACCGTGTGCCTCGTCGGGACCACCAGCAGCAACGGCGCCATCGAGATCAAGCCCAACGCCGAGATCGATCTCCCCGTGCTCAAGTTTGGCATCGGCTTCGCCACGCCGGAGTTCGGCCTCGTGCTCTCGCAAGAGACGGACGTGTTCGAGCTTGGGCGGCTCTCCACGCTCCGGCTCCCGCCCTTCGAGGCCGGCGCGCCCCTCACGGCGGGCACGTCCCCCAGCTCGGGCGGGGTGACGCTCGAGCTCGGGAGCGCGGCCCAGGTGGACATCGACACCCTCACCTACGACGTGGACCAGCGCGGCTTTCGCGCGGTCATCGCCAAGCCCGGCGCGGCGCTCAGCGGCGTGGATCCGGCGCTCGGCTTCGAGCTGGTCGTGGGCACCGCGCCCGTGCTCACCAAGCTCTGCCCGGCGGCGCGGCTCAGCGTCACCAACCAGCCCGGCTGGGCGCCAGGAGCTGCGGTCGAGGTCTGGCTTCAAGGGGTGGACGTCACCCAAGAGTGGGCTCCCTACGGCGGCTGGCAGCGCGTGAGCACCGCCCGCGTCTCCGACGACGGTCAGACCATCACCACCACGCCGGCCGAGGGCATCCCCATGTTGGGCACCTTCGGGCTCAAGCTGGCCGCGCCATGAGCCGCTGGCCTCTGCTCTGCGTGGCGCTCCTGCTGGGCGCCTGTGGCTCCAACACCCCGGAGATCCCCCCGGAGCTGCTGGGCGGCGGCGCTGGGGACGCCGGCGCCGGCTATCCGCCAGGCCCTTACTCTCAGACGCTCGGGGGCACGGTAGACAACCTCAAGTTTCGTGGCTGGCTGGATCCCAAGGCTGCCGGCTACGCCCCGGACGCCCTCGAAGAGGTCCAGCTCGCGCAGCTCTTCGCGGATCCTGGGGCGCGGCTGCTCGTGCTCAACACCGCCGCGCTGTGGTGTCAAAACTGCAAGATCGAGCACCGTGAGCTGCCCTCGCACCTGAGCGTCTTGAAGCCGCGGGGGCTACGCTGGCTCACCGCCATCGCGGAGGACGCCAGCCGCAGCGCCGCCAAGCCCTCACATCTGGCGGCCTGGGGGACGGAGTTCAAGAGCGACCATCCCCTCGTGCTCGATCCCGAGTACTCGCTCGGGGGCAGCGACCGCGCCGCGCTCGCGCCGCTCAACCTCATCGTGGATCCGAAGACCATGCGCGTCCTGCGCGTCTTCGAGGGCAACCAAGCGAGCGTCATGTGGCCGTACATCGAAGCCGAGCTCGACGCGCGACAGTGAGCTGGCCGGCGCGCTGGGTCGGCCTCGCCACGGCGAGCGCGCTGCTGGGCGGCCCGGCCTCGGCGCTGGCGCTGGAGGCCGGCGCGCTAGGGGATGAGCCCGTCAACGTCGACGTCACGGAGGTGACGAGCCTGTCGTACAACTTCGACAACCGCGACACCCGCCCCAACCGCATCGGGACGATCGCCAACGACGACTGGGGCTTCTGGTACAACCGCCTCAATCTCCAGGCCACGTGGGGCAGCTTCCGGCTCGGGCTGCGGCTCGACAACGCGTGGTTCTTTCGCTCCCCCAACGCGACGCAGCTCGCGCTCGACATGGTGGCCCTGCGCCCCCACCCCCTACCTCCGGGGGCCACGCCCGATCCAGAGTACTTCCGTCGCAAGCTCGACGAGGCCGGCGTCGAGCTCTCGAACCGCTATCAAAACTGGGCCTACCCCGCGAAATGGTACTTCGCGTGGCAGGGGCGAGACCTCGAGGTCGACGTGGGTGATTTCTATGCCCAGTTTGGGCGCGGGCTGGTGCTCAGCGTGCGGAAGCTCGACGAGCTGTCGAGTGACACCACGGTGCGGGGCGTCCGCCTGGGAGCCAAGACCCAGGCTGGTCCGCTGCGCCTCCGGCTCACCGCGCTCGGCGGCTCCATGAACCCGCTGCGCCTCGACGACGCGAGCGGTCGCTGGCTCGGGGTCAGCGACGACGTGCTGCCAAGCTGGGTCCGCCTCACGGAGGCCGGCATGCCCCGCGCGCTCCCCACGGACTTCGTCCAGGACACGGGAGACTGTCAGACCTTCGCCACCTGCACCTACGCGCCAGATCGCCTGGCGGCCGCGCAGGTGGAGCTCGCGTCGCGCTCGGTGAAGCTGGGGACCCAGGGCTCCCTGCTCATCCGCCAGGCTCCCCTGAGCCACGACGCGATCCGCAGCTCGAACACCCTCTTCACGGGCTCACAGTCCGTGGAGCTGCCGCGCCTGGGCGAGGCCGGCTCGCTCTACGCGGAGCTCGCCTTCCAGGACATGCGTCGGGACGGCGAGCACACCCTGGCGCAGGGCGCCGGCACCAGCCTCGGCTACGCGGCCTACCTCAGCGGCTCGCTGGCGCTCGCTCCCGTCACCCTGAGCGCCGAGGCCCGCCACTATCGTCGCTTTTTCCCGCTCTCGGCCAACGTCGCCCTCGGCCGCGCCAGCGAGTTCTCCCTCGTGCAGTACAGCGCCCCCCCCACCACGGAGGCCCTGTGGGTGGACTCCACCTTCAATCACTACAACACCTGCGTCACCGGCGGGCGGCTACGCGCGGACGTGGAGGTGGCAGCCCAGCGGTCCGTCTTCGCTTGGGTGGGGCGGAGCCACACCTGGGCGGAGAGCGTCAGCAACGAGGCCTGCGAGACCACGGCGGCCCAGGAGAACCGGATCTGGGATGTTGCCAGCGGGGTCGAGCTCAGCTCCGAGCGCGGAAGATCGCGCGTCACCGTCACCACCGGCGTGCGCCTGGATGAGACGGCGGAGCTCGAGCTGCGGGTCCCCGGCGGCACCACCCAGACGTACTATCGAGAGACCTATCTCCGCTACGACGCCATCCGCTCACTGGGTGGTCCGTGGTCCCTGCAGCTCCAAGGGTGGCACCGCCGCCGCATGGAGACGGAGCTGACCCACACGCCGTGGGTCGAGGGGCAACACCTGACGGGCTTCGAGTGGGCGCCGCACCTGTCCGCGGCGCTCGGCGTGGAGTACTCCACCGCCCCCGGGGTACCGACGACCTACTTCAACGGTCAGCTCGGGTGGCGCTTCACGAGCGACACTAGCGTGGGGCTGTTCGTCGGCCAGCGTCGGGGCGCGTTGCGCTGCGTGGCCGGCGTCTGCCGGGTCTTCCCGGCCTTCGAGGGCGCGCGGCTCGACGCCACGGTGCGCTTCTGAGCCCGCGCGCGCAGGGCCTACGGCCTACTGCCAGCAGCTGTAACGAGCGCCCCCGACGCTGAGGCTCCCCTCGTAGATGTTCGGTGGGACGCAGCGTTTGTACAGATCGCTCTCCGCCGCGGCGTCGGCGCTCAGGCAGTCCATCTGGAGCCCATCCGGGGACAGCGGGCAGTCCTCCTTCTTCTCGCAGGTGAAGCTCATGTCGATGCACAGGCGCTCCAAGGAACCCAGGATGGCGACGCAGGCCCCCTGGGATCCGCAGTCCTCGTTGGCCGTGCAGGGCTCACAGGCCTTGCCGCTGCCCACGCAGGAGCCAAACGCGTGGCTGCACGTCGGTCCACCCACGGTGGGGTCGGTCTCCGCGCACGTCGACGCCGCGCCCCAGGGGCAGGGCAGCGCCACCTTCGGATCACAGCGCTGGGTGCAGATTTTCTTGCCCCCTGCGTCCTGCGCGCACACCTGGTTCGGCAGCCCACGACAGTCGAGATCCGTCTCGCAGCTCCGGCAGTAGTCCCGCTTCAGGCAAGCCCGGGTCCCCTCTCCATAGGCTCCACAGTAGAGGCCGCTCGGGCACTCCGAGTCCGCCGTGCAGCCCTTCTTCGAGCAGTAGTTGTCCGGATCTTGGATGCCGCGGCCGATGCAGACGAAGCCGCCGCTCGCGTCGCAGTCCGCGGCGCCGTTCGGACAGGTGGTTCCATAGCGCCCCGGAGCGTGGTCCACGGTGTCCGGCTCACACAGCCAACGCCCCTCGGCCTGACCGGTGCAGGAGCCGTTCGGGCAGTCCGAGTGGCTCTTGCAGACGCGCTGGCACGTCGCCGCGACACACGCCCAGCCACGTCGAGTGTCGCACTCCCCGTCCGACGCGCACCCGGTCCCTTGACCCGTCACCTCTCCCTCGAGGTAGGGGAAGCAGTGCGGCGACGGGACCCGCGTGGTGTCCTCGTAGGTGTTGAGGCAGGCCTCGCCCGCGCCGCACTCGAAGTCATGGACGCAGCGCGCGCGGCAGGCGTTCCCGACGCACTCGAAGCCCTCGGTGCACTTGGCAGGGTCGCACTTCTGCTCACACCGACCCCGGATCTGCACTCCGTCGCAGGTGGCCTCGCCGCTGCTGCAGCCCGTGACGGGCAAGGCCGCCCCCCCAAGGGCCACCGCCAAGAGCAAGCCCGAGCGCCCCAGCCACTTCGTCCATCGATTCATCTCTCGGCTTCCTTCTCCCTGGGGCGCTTGACGCTGAACCGCAGACCCCTAAGCTCTAGGCGCCCTGCGAACCAGCGCCGCTTACCACTGCTGGGAGACTGAACCAATGCGAATCCTCTCCACTCTCCTCGGCGCAGCCCTCGCGTTCGGAGCCACGGGGTGCGGGCCCGAGCCCATGGACACCGTCGCCTTCGACGACGGGAGCCAAGCCGTGCCAGGGGGCCGCCGCTCCACCGCTGCGCTCCCCTACCCGGACGCCCCCTACGGCTTCTCCATCGGCTCCACCATCCCGAACCTGGACTTCATGGGCTTCCCGGACGCCGCAGCGGTCGACTACGACCCGAGCAAGCTGTCCCCCATCAGCCTCGCGGACTACTACGATCCCCTCGACGCCCAGGGGAACAACGGCGGCACGCGGGTCCTGCACATCAACGTGACGGCGGGCTGGTGCGGCTACTGCCGTGCGGAGCACACCGGCGGCTCCTTCAACGGCGTGAAGTACGCGCGCCCCATCTCGGAGGAGGCGGACGAGCGCGCGCCCTTCGGCTACCGCTACCTCGAGATTTTTGCTCAAGACTCCCAAGCCAACCCGGCTCAGCTGAAGGACTTGGTCGCCTGGGCGTCCCGCTACGAGCTCTACCACCCCATCGCCATCGACAGCGCGGAGAAGATCAACGCGCTGAGGCGGAGCTTCGGATTTTTCCCCGCCAACATCATCATCGACACGCGCACCATGCGCATCCTGAGCGTCGTGGACGGCGGCTCGCCGGGTGCCATTTGGCGTGCGGTGGACACGGCCCTCGAAGACTGAGGCAGGCCGCCGCGCGTTGCCGCCGCTTCAGCGCGCCAGCGCGGCGTCGAGATCACGCTCGAGCGTGGCGGCGTCGCCCGTGACGTAGCCGTCCTTCTTCTTGATGATCCGCCCGTCTCGACCGATGAGGACGCTGTAGGGGGCGCTCGTGCGCGGGTTGTAGAGCGCCACCACGCGCGACTCCTGGTCCAGCAAGATGGGGAAGCTCAACCCGAGCTTCTGCACCTCTCCACGCACGGCAGCCATGCTCTGCGGACCATCGATGGAGATCCCGAGCACGACCAAGCCCTGAGCCCGGCGGGCCTGGTACACCTGCTCCAGGTGCGGCATGGCGGCGAGGCAGGGGTCGCAGAAGGTCGCCCAGAAGTCCAAGAGGATGACGTCCTTGCCGAGATGATCCGACAGCCGCACGCTCTTGCCGTCGAGCGTGTCGAGCTCGAAATCCGGCGCGAAGGAGCCGCTGGACTCCGGCGCGCCGGGCCCAGCCGACGGGCTGGCGCCACAGCCGACCGCCCCGACCGCGAGCCCCAGCACCACCACGACGCTTCGCCAAGCTACCATGCCGCCGCCCTTAGAACGAAACGCAGCCCTGGGGAAGGGGCGCCGGCGGGACGTCGCGGCGGCCCGTGCTACACTGGGGCCAGCCCCGGTGGGAGCCCACGCGCGGACACCCTCGCCGGCTCTCCCGCAGTTCCTCTTTCTTTTCGCCCCCGGAGTTCCCCATGCGCCTCGCCCCCCGCTCTCGAGCCTTCCGCCTGTTCCCTGCTCGCACGCTGCAAGCCGGCCTCTGTCTGTTGGGGCTCGGGCTGCTCACGCCGGGGTGCGAGTCCTTGGAGCAGGCCACCAGCTGCGAGGCCGGCATCGCGGCCAACGCGGACGCCCTGACCGGCTCGGTGGACGCCCTGGTGGCGGTCTCCGGGCAGATGAAGGCGGATCTCGCCGTGGCCTGCACCGCCCTCACGACGGACCTCGGGGGCACCCCGGCGCCCATCGCCAACCCCGCGGCGCCCACGGACGACGAGGTGACCGCGGCGTGCACGGCCGCCTCCGCCGCCCTGCGCGCGGAGATCAGCGCTGCCGGCGCCATCCAGTTCACGGTGGCGGGCGGCCGGTGCAGCCTGAACGCTCAGGCGCAGTTCTCGTGCGAGAGCAAGTGCGCGGTGAACGGCGCCTGTGACCCCGGCACCGTCGAGGCGCGCTGCACGCCCGGCGAGCTCAGCGTCCAGTGCGACGGCGTGTGCTCGGCGGGCGCGAGCTGCCAGGGCTCGGCGAGCGTGAAGGCCAACTGCCAGGGGACGTGCTCCGCCACCTGCGAGGGCCAGTGCTCGGGCAGCTTCCGTGGGTCTTGCGCGGGCAGCTGCGACGGGCAGTGCGACGGGCAGGCGGTCAGCGGCGCCACCTGCGCCGGGACCTGCGAGGGCACGTGCACCGGCGGCACCGCCACCGGGAGCTGCGCGGGTGAGTGCCAGGGCACCTGCACCGGGGAGTGCCAGCTCGCGGCCAACACGCAGGTGACGTGCGGCGCCGAGGCCACGTGCAAGGGGAGCTGTGAAGGCACCGCCTCCGCGCCGCGCTGCGAGGGCAAGCTCGACCCGCCAAGCTGCGAGCTCGACGCCAACTGCGAAGCGGCGTGCGACGGGCGGGGCAAGTTCGAGGCGGAGTGCTCTCCGCCCACCATCGAGGTCCAAGCGGGCGGCTCGGCGCGGCTCACCAGCACGCTCCAGGCCAACCTCCCCAAGGTGCTGGCGGTGCTGAGCCGCGGGCGCTTGGCGGTCGACGCGGCGACGAGCGTGGCGTCCAGCGCGACGACCGTCGCGGCGGACATCACGGGCTCTGCTGGGTGCCTCGCCCGCTATGGCCTGGATTTCGCGGCGGATCTCAAGGCCGCGGGCGCGGCCTCCGCCAGCGTCAGCGTCAGCGTGCGGGCGAGCGCGGACGTGAGCGCCAGCAGCTCGAGCCAGCCCTGACCCAGTTTGACGCGAAGCGCGCCGGAGCGTAGGGGGCGCTCATCATGTCGGACATCGAGAGTCAGCTCACGGCAGCGCTCTCGGCGGTCTCCGAGCCAGTGGCTGGGCGATCGCTGGGAGAGCTTGGGATGGTCGGCCGCTGTCGCGTCCACGACGGACGCGCCACGGCGGTGCTGCGGCTCCAAAACCCCAACTATCCACAGCGAGACGCGCTCACCGAGGCTGCTACTCGAGCAGCGCTCGGCGTCGAGGGCGTGCATGCCCTGAGCCTCGAGTGGGAGGTGGACGTTCCCAGCCGCAGCATCGACGCAGGCGATCCCGTGCCGCAGGTGAAGAACGTCATCTTGGTGATGAGCGGCAAGGGCGGGGTGGGCAAGAGCACCGTCGCGACCAACGTGGCGCTCGCGCTCGCCCGCATGGGCCTGCGCACCGGGCTGCTGGACGCGGACATCTACGGCCCCAGCATCCCCACCTTGCTCGGCATCACCGGCCAGCCCATGAGCGACGGCAAGCAGATCCAGCCGCTCTCTCGCTTCGGGGTCAAGCTGATGAGCATCGGGTTCATGCTCGAGGACCCCCACACCGCCGTCATCTGGCGCGGCCCCATGCTCCATGGGGCGCTGCTCCAGTTCCTGAAGGACGTCGCGTGGGGGGCGCTCGACTACCTCATCCTGGATTTGCCGCCTGGCACTGGAGACGTCGCGCTCACCCTGGCGCAGAAGGTCAAGTCCACGGGGAGCATCATCGTGACCACGCCCCAGGAGGTCGCTATCCAGGACGTGTACAAGTCCGTGTCCATGGCGCAGAAGGTGGGCCTGGACGTCCTCGGCGTGATCGAGAACGAGAGCTACTTCATCTGTGACGGCTGTGACCGACGCCATGAGCTCTTCGGTGCCGGCGGCGGGCAGAAGGTCGCTGAGATGGCGGGCGCCCCGCTGCTCGGGCAGATCCCGCTGCACCCCGCCGTGCGCGAGTGGGGGGACGCCGGCACCCCGGTCGTGCAAGCGGCGCCGGGCTCTCCCATCGCCAAGGCCTTCGTGGCGGTGGCAGAGGCCTTGGTGGAGCGCGTGGAGGCCCACCACGCCCAGAGCGCAGGCGGGCTCACCATCGACCGCTCGGGGGGCAAGAACCGTCACCTTCCGATGATGCGCTGAAGGGACGGTTGGCAGCCGAGCCTGACCGGCTATATTGCCCCGCCCTCTCCCTAGCCCCTGCCCTTCCCCATGGCCTCCGAACGTCCCCCCCCTCCTCCCCACGTCGACTCAGCTCACGGCACGGACTCTCCTGCAGCGCAGGGGAGCGACGCCCCTCCCCAGGACGCCGCGGTGACTGAGCCGTCATCACCTCCTCCCGCGGCCGCCGTCGAGGTCACCGCCGAACCACGGGAGGCGGGCGAGGCCGAGCACCGCGCGCCCACGGACGCGGCCGACTCGGGCAGCGACGACGGCGACGCGGAGGAGACGACCGAAGCCGACGCCAGCGCCGACGCCCCCAAGAAGAAGAAGCGGCGCCGTAAGAAGAAGAAGCCTACCTCGGGCGCCGAGGGCGCGCCCGAGGGCGCAGGGCCGAGCGCGCCCCCCAGCGCGCGGCGGCATCACCCGCGCCCCGCGATGGAGCGCGCGCCCTTCCACGTCGGGGAGGAGACCTTCGGCAAGGTGACGGCCGTGCTGGACACCGCCATCATGATCGACCTGTCCGGCAAGGCGCTCGCCATCTTCGATCGCCTGGAGATGGAGCCGGATGATCTGGTCCCGAGCGTGGGAGACCGCTTCGTCGCGCGCATTCACAATGACGGGCTGCGGGGCGGCCTCGTGGTGATGACCCGCAAGCCGCTCCGTGAGGAGGAGGCCAAGCCTCGCGTCGAGCAGGCCCACAAAGACGGCGCGCTCATCCAGGGCCTCGTCACGGGCGTCATCAAGGGCGGCGTCGAGGTCGACATCGACGGGCTGAGGGCCTTCGCGCCTGCGTCCGGGATGGACCTCCACCCTGGCAACGCCAACTTCGCTGGGCTCGTCGGGCAGCGGCTGGACTTCAAGGTCGCGGACTACAAGAGCCAGGGACGAGACGTGGTCGTCACGCGGCGCCCCATGCTGGAGCAAGAGGCCAGAGAGCGACGCAAGCACGCGCTCACCCTGCTCAGCGAGGGCCAGGTGCTCGAGGGCGTGGTCCGCACCGTCGTGGAGTGGGGCGCCTTCGTGGCGCTGCCGGCAGCGGAGGGCCTCGAGGGGCTCATCCACGTCTCCGAGGCCAGCCACGATCCCCGAGCCAAGCTCGCTGAGCTGATGAAGCCCGGCGACAGGTTCGACGTCAAGATCACGAAGGTGGACGAGCGCGGGAAGATCTGGCTCTCGCGCAAGGCGCTCGTGGAAGATCCTTGGGCCGCCGCCAAGCTCAAGTTCGCCCCAGGGACGCGTCACGCCGGCAAGGTCACGCGCGTGGAGAAGTACGGCGCCTTCGTGGAGCTCGAGCCCGGCCTCGAGGGGATGGTCCACGTCTCGGATCTGTCCTTCGAGCGGGTAGAGACGGCCGCCAGCTTGGTCAGCGTGGGACAAGACTTCGACGTCGTCGTCGTGGATTTCGACGTCCACGCGCGCCGCATCGGGCTACAGCCTCCACCGCCGCCAGGGCGTGAGAATGAAGAACCCCAGCGCATCGTCAAGTACGGGAGCGTCAAGGCGGAGGTGCTGAAGGCGGACCCCGCGGGCCTCGTCGTCCGTATCTTGGGGGTCATGGGGCGTGCCGCGCGCGGCTTCGTCCCCGCCGGGCAGACCGGGACCCAGCGCGGCACGGATCTGCGCAAGCATTTCAAGCAGGGCGCCATCATCGAGGCCAAGATCATCGACCTGGACCGCAACGAGCCGAAGCTCAGCATCCGCGGGCTGGCGGAGGACGAGGAGAAGCGGGCCACCAAGGAGTACCGCCAGAAGCTCAAGGCAGAGAGCAGCTTCGGGACCCTGGGAGACCTGCTGGCCAAGCGCCTCTCCAAGTGAGGGCGGGGGCTCGGCAGGGCCCCCTGAAAAGGCGAATTGACAAGGGCAAGATAGTTGCCCATAGTGCGCCTCCCTCGCGCCCGCCGGGCGCGGCTCACCGCATGAGATAGTCATGGTTTCCTCCACCCAGCAGACCCAGCGCCGACGCGCCATCAACGCCGCCCGCAACGGTGCGGCCAAGAAGCGCGCACGCGTGCGCGCAGGCACCCCGAAGTTCCCTGTCCACCCCGTGGGCGATGATGTGAAGTCCGCTGACGCAAAGAAGGAGGGCTGATCGATGGCCAACCACCCGTCCGCCGCAAAACGTAACCGTCAACGCATCACGCGCGCCGAGCGCAACCGTGCTGCGCGCAGCGCCATGCGCACCACCGTCAAGCGCGCCCGCGCGGCGCTCGTCGCAGGCACGAAGGGGGAGGCCGCCGGTCCGGTGGCCAGCGCCTCGATCGCCCTGGCCAAGGCCGCGGCGAAGGGGCTCATCCACCCGAAGGCGGCGGCGAGGCTCACGTCACGCATCCAGTCGGCCCTGCACAAGCTCGCCTGACGCCACCCGCGTCACGCCTCGAAGACCGGGGCCCCGGCTGGGGGTTCCGGTCTTCGTCGTGAGGGGTGGTCGAGCCCCGCTCGTCACGCCGAGCCTCCCCGGGGGCAGCGCCTTCTTTCCCCCACCCCGGCGGGCATCGGCGTAGGCTTGGGCGCATGTCGGACTCAGTCGGGATCATCGGGGCCTACAGTAACGAGGCGCGCAGCTTCGAGCCCTCGGCGGCCTTTCGCGCCCAGGCGCGCCTCGGCCGCCTGGAGGACTACCAGCGGCTCTATCGCGAGAGCCTCGACTCCCCGGAGACGTTCTGGGCTCGTGAGACCGCGGAGCTGAGCTTTCGCTCACCTCCGCGGCGCATCGTGTCCGGCGGGTTCGAGGACGCCCGCTGGTTCGAAGGGGCGACCCTCAACGTCACCGAGAGCTGCCTCGATCGCCACCTGACGACCAGCGCCGACAAGGCGGCGCTGATCTGGGAGGGGGAGCCCGGGGAGGTGCGTCGACTCAGCTACGCGGAGCTGCACGCCCAGGTCGTCACGCTGGCCCGCGCGCTGCGCTCCCTGGGGGTCCGCGCCGGGGACCGCGTCGTCATCTACATGGGCATGGTGCCTGAGACGGTGATCGCCATGCTCGCCTGCGCGCGGGTCGGCGCCCCGCACTCGGTCGTGTTCGGGGGCTTCGCGGCGGACGCGCTGCGCGAGCGCATCCGCGACTCTGGCGCGCGCGTGGTGCTCACCCAGGACGGCGCCTGGCGGCGGGGCAAGGTGGTCGAGCTCAAGCGGACCGTGGACGAGGCGCTCAGCACGCTGCCGGAGGTGGAGCACGTCGTCGTCTACGAGCGCCTCGGACCCCGTCATGCCCCCATCCAGCTTCAGCCGGGGCGCGACCTCACCTGGCAGGAGCTCCACGGCGGGGAGGCCAGCGGGGCGCCGGAGATCGTCGGCGCCGATCACCCGCTCTTCGTGCTCTACACCTCGGGCTCCACCGGCAAGCCCAAGGGGGTGGTCCACAGCACCGCCGGCTACCTCGCGGCCGTCCACGTCAGCACGCGCTACGTCTTCGATCTGAAGCCCGAGGACGTCTTCTGGTGCACGGCGGACGTGGGCTGGGTGACCGGCCACAGCTACCTCGTCTACGGCCCCCTCTCGAACGGCGCCACCTGCGTGATGTACGAGGGCGCCCCCAACCAGCCGGACTGGGGGCGCTTCTGGCAGCTCATCGAGCGGCACCGCGTCAGCATCCTCTACACCGCGCCCACCGCCATCCGCGCGTTCATCCGTCAAGGGCCGGAGCACGTGCAGCGCGCCGATCTGAGCTCCCTCCGGCTGCTCGGGAGCGTCGGGGAGCCCATCAACCCGGAGGCGTGGATCTGGTACTACGAGACCGTGGGCCAGTCCCGCTGCCCCATCGTGGACACCTGGTGGCAGACCGAGACGGGCTCCATCTTGCTGACCACGCTGCCGGGGGTGCACGCCGCGCGGCCGGGCTCGGCGGGGCTGCCGTTCTTTGGCGCGGAGCCGGCCATCGTGCGCGTCGACGGCTCGCCCGTCGGCGCGCAGGAGAGCGGCTTGCTCACGATGAAGCGCGCCTGGCCCGGCATGCTCGCCGGCGTCTGGGGTGATCCCGCCCGCTACCACGCGCAGTACTTCGCGCCCATCCCGGGCCACTACTTCAGCGGGGACGGCGCCCACCAGGACGCCGACGGCTACTACCGTGTCGTCGGGCGGATCGACGACGTCCTCAACGTCGCTGGGCACAGGATCGGCACCGCGGAGGTGGAGAGCGCGCTCGTCTCTCACCCCGCCGTCGCCGAGGCCGCCGCGGTGGGGCGCCCAGACGAGCTGAAGGGGCAGGCGCTGGTCGTGTTCGTCTGCCTCAAGCCGAGCCACGCCCCCGGCCCAGCGCTCGCCGCGGAGCTCGGCGAGCACGTCGCCCGAGAGATCGGGCGCTTCGCCAAGCCGGACGACGTCCGCTTCGCGGAGGCGCTCCCGAAGACCCGCAGCGGCAAGATCATGCGCCGCTTCTTGAAAGATCTCGTCGCCGGCCAGGCGCCGCGCGGCGACACCAGCACGCTCGAGGATCTGAACGTGCTCGTCCAGCTTCAACAGGCCGAGGAGTGAGTCGTGCAAGCCATCATCATCGGCGCCGGACGAGGCTCACGCCTCCAGCACCGCACGGACGCGGTCCCCAAGACCCTCGTGGAGGTGCTGGGCAAGCCCATGCTGGAGCACATCCTGCTGGCGCTGGAGCACGGCGGCTTCCGCCGCCAAGACGTCTGGTTCATCGCTGGCTACAAAGCGGAGGTGGTGCGGGAGCGCTACCCGGAGCTCCGTCAGATCCATAACCCTCGGTGGGAGCACAACAACATCCTAGGCTCGCTGCTCTGCGCCCGGGAGCAGCTCCGGGGCGGCTTCGTCGCGACCTACGCGGACATCGTGTACGAGGGCGACGTCGTCCGCCGGCTGCTCGCCAACCCCGCGCCCTTCGTCCTAGGCTGTGACACCGCGTGGCGTCGCCGCTACGTAGACCGCCACCAGCACCCCGAGACCGACGCCGAGAAGCTCCGCGCGGAGGGTGGGCGCGTCGTGGAGCTCTCGCGGCGCCTACCCAGCGACGCTGCCACCGGCGAGTTCATCGGCGTGATGAAGGCCTCCGCCGCGGGTGCGGCCACGCTCATCGACGCCTACGACGCCGCCGCGGCGCAGCACCCCGCAGGCCCCTACCGCGAGGGGCGTAGCTTCGAGCGCGCGTACCTCATCGATCTCCTCGCTGAGCTGCTCGAGCGTGGCGTGGTGATGGAGCACGAAGACACGCACGGGGGCTACATGGAGCTCGACACGCTGGAGGACCTCGCGCACGGCGCGCAGTGGTGGAGCACCCGGCCAGCGCCGTGAGCGTGCAGCGCCTCCTGCAGCAGCTCGAGCGCGAGCTCCACCAGGGCGGCCCGGGCGCCCTCGCCTTCGACGCCGACGGCACGCTGTGGGAGGGCGACGTGTCGGACGACGTGCTGCGCTACGCTTGCCGGGTCGAGTGCCTCCAGCCCGAGGTCGCGCCCGCGGTCGCCGCCTTCGCCGCGCACCATGGGCTGTCGTCCACGGGCAACGTGCACGAGCTCGCGCTCAGGGTGCTCCACGCCTTCGAAGCCGGCGCGGTGCCGCGCCTGCCCACCTTCCAGCTGATGACCTGGATCTACGCGGGGCTCGGCGCCAGTGAGCTCGCTGAGCTCACCGACGCTGCGCTGCGAGGCCCACCCGAGCTCGAGCGCCGTCATCGCCCCGCCCTCCGCCAGGTGCTGCAGTGGGCTCGCCAGCATGAGCTGCGCTGCGTCGTCGTCTCCGCGTCCCCTCAATTCATCGTCGAGCGAGGCGTCCAAGCGCTCGGCTTCGAGCCCCGGGACGTGCACGGCACTCGGCTGCATTTCGAGCGTGGCCTCGCGCAGCAGCGGCTCCCCGGCTTCGTCCCCTTCGGGGAGGACAAGGTGAGGGCCTGCCGGCAGCTCCTCGGCGACGTGCGCCCCCTGGCGGCGTTCGGGGACTCGCTGTTCGATCTCGAGCTGCTGCGCTACGCCCGCCTCGCCGTCGCGGTATACCCCGAGCCCGCCTTGACGCAGCAGCTCCAGGGCTTAGAGGGAGCGTATCGCCTCGGCGCGGAGGCGCCCGCTCCCTGAGCTCCTCCACGCCGAGCTGCCAGCGGCGGTCGTGACGGCCCCGGGGGGCCCCCAGCGGCGGCGCGAGCCGCGGCGCAGAACTTGCTGGCACAGGCGATCATCACGCAGACTTTGCGCGAAGCGCGCGCCGGCGTGGAACGTGACGCAGCGGCACGACAGTTGCTCTGCCGGCGCCGATGAGCCCCGGGCAAGAGACCTTCAGCTACGACGACGCCATCGTCAGAAAATTCGCCTTCGCCACCATCCTGTGGGGCGCCGTCGCCACCATCATCGGGCTGTGGCTCGCCCTGATGCTGGTGATGCCCGCCCTCAGCTTCGGGCTCCCGCCGCTCACCTTCGGGCGGCTCCGCCCCTTGCACACCAACGCCGCCATCTTCGCGTTCGCCGGCAACGCCATCTTCGCGGCCGTGTACTACTCCAGCCAGCGCCTGCTCAAGGCACGGATGTTCAGCGACAAGCTCAGCAACGTCCACTTCTGGGGCTGGCAGGCCATCATCGTCGCCGCGGCCGTCACGCTGCCGCTCGGGATCACGCAGTCCAAGGAGTACGCCGAGCTCGAGTGGCCCGTGGATCTGGCGCTCACGGTCGTGTGGGTCATCTTCGCGATCAACTTCTTCGGGACGCTGGCCCGGCGCCGTGAGCGCCACATCTACGTCGCGCTCTGGTTCTACATCGCCACCATCGTCACGGTGGGGCTGCTGCACATCTTCAACAACCTGGCCTTGCCGGTGAGCCTGGCCAAGAGCTACCCGCTCTACGCCGGCGTCCAGGACGCCTTCATGCAGTGGTGGTACGGGCACAACGCGGTGGCCTTCGTGCTCACCACCCCGTTCTTGGGCCTCATGTACTACTTCGTGCCCAAGGCGGCGGAGCGCCCGGTCTACAGCTACCGCCTCAGCATCCTGCACTTCTGGTCCCTGGTCTTCATCTACATCTGGGCGGGGCCTCATCACCTGCACTACACCGCGCTGCCGGAGTGGGCCTCCACGCTCGGCATGCTGTTCAGCGTCATGCTGTGGATGCCCTCCTGGGGCGGCATGATCAACGGCCTGCTCACCCTGCGCGGCGCCTGGAACAAGGTGGCCGAGGAGCCGGTGCTCAAGTTCTTCGTGGTGGGCATCACCTTCTATGGAATGGCCACCTTCGAGGGGCCGCTGCTCAGCATCAAGAGCGTCAACGCGCTCAGCCACTACACGGACTGGACCATCGCGCACGTGCACGCCGGCGCGCTCGGCTGGAACGGCTTCATGGCCTTCGGCATGCTCTACTGGCTGGCCCCGCGGATCTTCCAGACCCAGCGGCTCTGGTCGAAGGGCCTGGCCACCGCGCACTTCTGGCTCGGGACGCTCGGGATCCTCTTCTACATCGTGGCCATCTACGCCGCCGGCGTCACCCAAGGCTTGATGTGGCGAGCCTTCGACGAGACCGGGCGGCTCACCTACCCGGACTTCGTGGAGACCGTCGTGCGCATCCTCCCCATGTACTGGGTGCGCGTCCTCGGTGGCACGCTGTATGTGCTGGGCATCCTGCTCGGCCTGCTGAACCTGCTCATGACGTGGAGCACCCGACCGAGCCGCTACGAGGAGCCCGTGTACGAGGCTCCAGCGCTCGGCCCGGACGAGGAGGAGCGGCCGCGCCTGCGGCTCCCGGCCACCCGCACGCAGCTCGAGCTCGGCTACAAGGTGCGCTACTTCGTGGAGGCGGCCTGGCACCGCTTCTGGGAGCGCCGGCCCCTGCGCTTCACGCTGATGACCACCCTCGCGGTCAGCGTGGCCTCGCTGTTCGAGATCATCCCCACCTTCCTCATCCGCTCGAACGTCCCCACCATCGCGTCGGTCAAGCCCTACACCCCCTTGGAGCTGGTGGGTCGTGACGTCTACGTCGCGGAGGGCTGCTACAATTGCCACTCGCAGATGATCCGCCCCATCCGCGCGGAGACGGAGCGCTATGGGGAGTACAGCAAGCCGGGAGAGTTCATCTACGACCGGCCCTTCCAGTGGGGCTCGCGGCGGATTGGGCCGGATCTGGCGCGGCTGGGCGGGAAATATCCCGATCTCTGGCACGTGCGGCACATGGCCGCCCCCGCCGAGGTGACGCGCGACTCCATCATGCCGCGTTACTCCTGGATGCTCACCAAGCCCTTGGACTTCAGCGTCGTGCAGCCGCGCGTGGACGCCATGGCGATGCTCGGCGTGCCCTACGGGGACGCCATCCAGCACGGCGAGTCGATGGCACGAGCTCAGGCCAAGCAGATCGCCGCGAACATCGAGGCGCAGGGCGGGCCGGCCGGGCTGGAAGACAAAGAGATCGTGGCGCTCGTGGCCTACCTGCAGCGGCTCGGCAAGGACCTGACCAGCCCCGTGATCATCGACACCGAGCCGGAGGTGGCGAGCCAATGAGCCTCAAGGACGTCATGAGTGGGCTGCAGCTCTCGAGCTGGGCCGAGGCGGCGCTGGTGGTGTTCATCGTCGTCTTCCTGGCGGTGAGCTGGCGCACCTACAGCCGGCGTCACGCCGCTGAGTATGAGCGCGCACGGACGCTCCCCCTGGAGGACGCGGCGCGCGTGACCGGAGAACGACAGACATGAGCGCAGCACCCAGCAACGATGACTCGCATCACGGCGCTCGATTCACGGGCCACGAGTACGACGGGATCCGTGAGTACGACAACCCCATGCCGCGCTGGTGGACGGCGATGTTCTGGGCCTCGTTCTTCTTCTGCCTCGGCTACGCCTTCTGGTACTCCCTCACCGGCAACGGCCTCGGCATGCTGGAGGAGTACGAAGCGGACGTGCAAGAGGCGCGCGCCAAGGCCGCCGGTCTCGCGCTCGCGGAGCCCGTCACGGAAGACAGCCTCGCCAAGCTGGCGCTCGACGCGTCGATGATGGCCGGGGCCGCGCAGGTGTACGCGCAGCGCTGCGCGGCCTGCCACGCCGACCAAGGGCAGGGGCTCATCGGGCCCAACCTCACCGACGCTCACTGGCTCCACGGTGATGGCAGCTTCGCCGCCATCTATGGCGTCGTGAGTGAGGGGGTCCCCGCCAAGGGGATGCCTGCCTGGAACAAGCAGCTGACGCCGGATGAGCTCCGTCAGGTGTCGGCCTTCATCGGCAGCCTGCGGGGGAAGAACCTCCCCGGCAAGGCCGCCGAGGGCGCGCTGATCAGCCCCGGCGCGCCTCCCGCCGCGGCCCCCAGCGCCTCCGCACCGCCCCCTGCGGCCTCGCCCCCTCCCGCCGCCCCCGCCGGGAGCGAAGGGAGCCCCTGAGCCTCCGGCCATGTCCGCCAGAGACGCGACCTCCGCCGCTCCCCGTCGTCGACGGTCACTGCCCGTGGTGGGCGGCAGCGTGGTCGCGCGGCCCATCGTGCCCAGGATCATCGAGGGACGCTGGCTCAGGCGGCGGCGCTGGGTCGCGCTCTCACTGATGCTGCTGTTTGCGGCGCTGCCCTTCGTGACCATCGGGGGGGCTCCCGCCATCCTCCTCGACGTCGCCGCGCGGCGCTTTCACTTCTTCGGCGCCACCTTCCTCCCGACGGACGGGGTGCTGCTCATGTTCCTGCTGCTGACCATCTTCGCTGGCATCTTGCTCGTGACGGCGCTGGTCGGCAGGGCGTGGTGTGGCTGGGCCTGCCCGCAGACGGTCTACATGGACTTCCTGTTTCGCCCCCTCGAGCGCTGGGTGCTCGGGGCCGCCGCGAAGAAGGGTGAGCTCTCCGGGCGCCGCCTGCTGCTGCTCACCCTCTACGCCGCGCTGTCCGTCATGCTGGGGAACCTGTTCCTCTCGTACTTCGTCGGCTACCAGGCGGTGTGGCGCTGGATGCAGGCGTCGCCCACCGAGGCCTGGACGCCCTTCTTGGTGATGGCCGTCACGGCAGGGCTCGTCTTCTTTGATTTCGCCTACTTCCGCGAGCAGACCTGCACGGTGGTGTGCCCCTACGCGCGCCTACAGAGCGTGCTGCTCGATCCCGCGAGCGACATCATCGCCTACGACGTCGGGCGGGGTGAACCGCGCGGCCTCGGCAAGCGGCGCGATGACCTCGGGAGCTGCGTGGACTGTAACGCCTGCGTCACGGCCTGCCCCACCGGCATCGATATCCGCAACGGACTTCAGCTCGAGTGCATCGCCTGCGCTCAGTGCGTGGACGCGTGTGACGCCATCATGGATCGGACCGGCCAAGCCCGAGGGCTCATCCGGTACGCCACGCAGCTCGAGCTCACGGGCGGCCCCACGAAGGCGCGCCGGCTCCGGCCGAGGGTGCTGCTCTACGCGGGGCTGACGCTCGCGCTGCTCGCCACCCTCGTCGTGCTGATCACCGGCCGCGCCCCCGCGGAGGTCACCGTGCTGCGAGGGACGACGATGCCGTGGGTGCTACAGGAGGGGAAGATCCGCAACCAGCTCCGCGTGAAGGTCGCCAATCACAGCCTCGAGCCGGAGCGGTACTCCATCAGCACCTCGGGCTTGGCGGAGGTGGAGCTGATCGCCCCGGAGAACCCGCTGCCCGTCGCCGCAGACGGGCAAGCCACGACCACCATCTTCGTGCTCGCCCCCCCGAGCGCCTTTCGAGCCGGACGCGCCAGCTTGACCCTGCAGGTGACGGGAGCGCGGGGCTTCCAGTCGCAGACCCCCGTCACCCTGCTGGGCCCCATGGAAAGGAGCGCTCCGTGAGCCAGGCTCCGACGCTCGCCCAACGGCTCTACGCGCAGCGCTGGGCGCTCGCGGCGCCGCTCATCCTCGGGCTCATGCTGCTGGGGCTCGGCGCCATGACCCGCCTGGCCATGGACGATCCAGGGTTCGCGCTGGAGAGCCAGTACTACACCAAGGCCCTCCACTGGGATGAGCACCGCGCGGAGCTCACCGAGAGCCGCCGACTCGGCTGGAAGAGCCACCTCGCCTGGAGCGGCGATCACTTCGAGCTGGAGCTGAAGGATCGCGCCGGGGCGCCCATCCGCGACGCCACGCTGACCCTCACGGCCTTCCCCGTCGCGCGCTCCGCGGCACCCGAGCAGCTACGCGCCCAGGCGCTCGGCGACGGCCGGTATCAGGCCACCCCTGCGCGACCGCGCCCAGGGCTCTGGGAGCTGCGGCTCGTGGCAGAGCGTGGCGCGCAGCGCTTCTTGGAGACCCAGAGGCTCCAGCTCCCGCCGGGGGCCTGGCGATGAACAGCGCCCTCGCGCTGTCGGTCCTGGGCGCCAGCCTCGTCGGCAGCCTCCACTGCGCGGCGATGTGCGGTGGCCTCGTGGGGCTGTACTCGGGCCAAGGCGGGCAGCGGCGCTGGCCGCACCTCGCCTACCACGCGGGGCGCCTCGGCGTGTACCTCGCGCTCGGGGCCTTGGCAGGGCTGCTCGGACGCAGCCTGGATCTCGCCGGGGAGGCCGCGGGGCTCGGGCGCCTCGCGGGGCTCGTCGCGGGCTCGCTGCTCGTCGCTTGGGCGCTGGCGCTGCTGCTCCAGGTCGCGGGGCAGCGCTTGCCGCGCTGGCCCGGGCTGTCCCCCCTCAAGCGTCCGCTCGCGGCGCTGATGGCACGCGTCAGCAAGCTGTCCCCCGTCCAGCGGGCGCTCGGCATCGGGCTGCTCACCGGGCTGCTACCCTGCGGCCTGCTCTATTCGGTGCTCCTGGCCTCCGCCAGCACCGGCAGCGTCGCGGGCGGTGCGCTCGTCACGGCCGCCCTGTGGGCCGGCACCTCCCCCATCCTGCTGGCGCTAGGTCTCGGGGCGCAGCGGCTCGGCGCCCAGCTCAGGCAGCGCGCCCCGTTGCTGACGGCGCTCGCGCTGCTCGTCATGGGGCTCAGCTCGGTCCTGCTGCGGGTCCCCTTCACCCCCACGCCGCTCCACGCTGGCGCGCCAGAGAGCTGCCATGCTCACTGAGGCGCTGCCGCTGCCCATCGAGCTCGGCGCGCGCGCGTGCGCTCACTGCGGCACGCGGGTCCCCGAAGGGCGCCTGGAGGGCGCCGTCAGCTTCTGCTGCGATGGCTGTGAGGTCGTGTATGGCGCGCTGCGCGCCGGCGGGCTCGAGGCCTACTACGACATCCGCACCCAGTGCGACGCCCCAGCGCGCCCCATCCCCTCGGTGGAAGATCGCTTCGACGCCTTCGACGATCCGGCCTTCCTCGAGCGACACGCCAGCCTCAGGGGCGATGGCACGCGCAGCGTGCGGCTGATGCTCGACGGGGTCCACTGCGCGGCCTGCCTCTGGCTCGTGGAGCGGGCTCCCCTCATCACCCCAGGGCTGCTGGAGGCTCGGCTCGATCTCCAGCGCGCGACCGCCGAGCTGGTGTGGGAGCCCGAGCGGACGCGGCTGTCCGTCGTCGCCCGCGCGCTCGCCAAGCTCGGCTACGTCCCGCACCCCCTGCAGCACAGCGCGCGCCGCCAGCAGCGCGCCCGCGAGCGGCGCGCGCTGCTCGTCCGCATCGGCGTCGCGGGGGCGATCGCAGGCAACGTCATGCTGCTGTCCTTCGCCCTCTATGGTGGCGCCGGGACCGAGGGCGACCCGGGCTTCGCCACGCTCTTTCGCTGGGCCAGCCTGCTCCTGGCGCTGCCCAGCGTCACCTGGGCCGCCCTGCCGTTTCACCGCGGGGCGCTGGCCTCCGTGCTCACCCGGACGCCGCACCTGGACCTTCCCATCAGCATGGGCGTCATCGCCGGAGGCCTGTGGGGCGCCGTGAGCACGCTCCGAGGGGAGGGCGAGCTCTACTTCGACACCCTGACCACGCTCGTCTTCTTGCTGCTCGTCGGGCGCTGGCTCACCCTCGGGCACCAGCGCTCTGCCGAGGACGCCGCCGACCGCGTCCACGCCTTGGCGCCCAGCACGGCCTGGAGGCGCGAGCCCGACGGGCGCCTCACCAGCGTCCCCACCGCCGCGCTGGTGCTGGGGGATCTGATCGAGGTGCGCGCAGGTGAGCAGATCCCGGTGGACGCGGTGATCGTGGAGGGTGCAAGCCACGTCGACACGGCCTGGCTCACCGGAGAGTCACGACACCAAGCCGTCGGTGAGGGCCAGGCGGTCCACGCGGGCACCTTGAACGTCCGAGCGCCGCTGGTGGCGCGGGTCACCAAGACCGGCGAGGCCACGCGCCTCGGGCAGCTCGTCGTGGCCATGCAGGCGGCGGCGGCCAAGCGCGCCCCCATGGTGCTCATGGCCGATCGCTTGACCGCGCGCTTCGTCGCCGTGGTCCTCGCGGCGGCGGCGCTCACCTTCGCGCTCTGGTGGCCCGCGGGGCCCGACCTCGCCCTGCAGCACGCGGTCGCTCTGCTGGTGGTCACTTGCCCCTGCGCGCTCGGGATGGCGACCCCGCTCGCCGTCACGGCGGCGCTCGGGCAGGCGGCGCGGCGCGGCATCTACATCAAGCACGGCGAGGCGCTGGAGCGCCTGGCGCGCCCGGGGCTCTTCGTCTTCGACAAGACCGGGACGCTCACCCGCGGCGAGCTGCGGCTGCTGCGCTGGCACGGCGCCGCCGAGCTGCGCGGCGCGGTCGGGGCCCTCGAGGGCGCGAGCACTCACGTCATCGCCCGTACCCTGAGCGCCGCCCTCTCCGAGTCCCCCGCCGCGCGCGTCACCGAGGTGCACAGCGTGCCGGGCGCTGGGATCACGGGGGTCGTCGCCGGGCAGCGGCTCGTCGTGGGCTCTCCGCGCTTCGTCCTCGCCCAAGCCGCCGCGGTGAGCGAGGACTGGTCCTGCATGAGCGCGCTCGAGGCGCAGATCACCAGCGTCGCGGAGGCGGGCTCCACCCCCGTGCTGATCGCGGTCGACGGACGGGTCAGCGCGCTCGCGGAGCTGGGAGATCCGCTGCACGAGGACGCGCGGGAGAGCCTGCTCGCGCTGCGCGGGCTCGGCTATCGGCTCGCGGTCCTGTCGGGCGACCATCCCGCGGTCGTCGCTCGTATCGTCGCTGAGCTCGGGTTAGACTTGGAGCTCGCGCGCGGCGATGTCGGCCCAGAAGAGAAGCTGGCCTTCGTGGAGCACGCCACCAAGGCCTCGGAGGTGTTCATGGTAGGTGATGGCGTCAATGACGCGGCAGCGCTGTCTGCGGCGAGCGTCGGCGTCGCCGTCCAAGGAGGCGCCGAGGCCAGCTTGGCCGCCGCCGACGTGTTCCTCGCCCGCCCCGGGCTCGGCCCCATCGTCGAGCTGGTGCGCGGCGCCCGCGCGGCCCACGGCGTCATCCGCCGCGGGCTGGGCTTCTCCTTGCTCTACAACGTGATGGGCGCGGCCTTGGCCATCGCCGGGGTGCTCGGCCCCCTCTTGGCTGCCATCTTGATGCCCATCAGCTCGCTCACCGTCGTCAGCCACGCCTTCCGCTGGCGGGCCTTCCCAGGAGACCCTGCGTGAGCGTCCTCTACGTGCTCATCCCCCTCGCGCTCCTCTTCTCCACGGGGGCCGTGGGCTGGTTCATTTGGAGCGTCCGCCAGGGGCAGCTGGACGAGCTCTCCTCGCCGCCCTGGCGTGCGCTGCACGACGCGCCGCTCGCCCCCTCACTCGGGGGGTCTGACGTCGCAGGGGCGCCCGCCGCAGCAGCCACGGCGACGCCCCCTCCCGCCACCGCAGCGCCGAGGAGGCCGCCGTGCAGCTGAGAGAGTACTTGGCGCTGCGGCGCTACGTGGAGTTCACCGCGGAGGACGAGGCCCGCATCCACGCGGCACTCCCGCTGCTCATCCCGTGCTTCCCGACGATCATCGACGACTTCTTCCTCGCCATCGGCCAGCACCCAGAGGCCAGTCAAGTGCTGTCGGGCGGCGCCGAGCAGATCGAGCGCCTCAAGAAGACGCTCGGCAACTGGCTGCTCCAGGTCTTGAGCGGCCCCTACGACGAGCGCTACCTCGAGGCGCACGCGCGGATCGGGCGACGTCACGTGGAGATCGCCCTCCCGCAAAGCTTCATGGTCACCGCGATGAACCGGATCCGCGCTCGGCTCGTCGAGGTCCTGGAGCTGACGATGAGCCCGGCGCTCTCGAACGCCACTCGCCTCTCGATGCACCGTGTCCTCGATCTGGAGCTCACGCTGATGCTCGACACCTACCGCCAGGATCTCCTCACCAAGGCGCGGGACGCCGAGCGGCGCGCCCTGACCGAGGCCGTGCCCGCCTACGTGATCGCGGTCAACGCCGAGGACGAGATCGTGCTCTGGAACGACCGGCTCGCTCACATCACCGGCTTCAGCGCCGACGAGATGCGAGGCAGCTCGGGGAGCGAGCTGCTCGGTGACGGCGACGACCGTCGGCTCGCGCAGCGTGACGGCGGGCACCGCCTCGTGCGCTGGCAGCGGTCGGAGGGGACCCAGAGCAGCCTCATCTACGCGGTGGGGGTCGACGTCACCGAAGAGCGGGAGCTCGAGCGTCGCACCCGGCGCGCCGAGCGCCTCAGCGCCGCTGGCACGCTTGCTGCAGGGCTGGCCCATGAAGTGCGCAACCCTCTGAACGCCGCCCTCCTCCAGGTCCAGGTGCTCCAGCGCCGCATCGAGCGCGGGACCACGGAGGCCGAGGAGCTTCTGCCCGTCCTCGACGTCGTCAAGAGCGAGATTTCGCGGCTGGAGCACCTCGTCCAGGACTTCTTGGCCTTCGCCCGGCCACGTCCGCTCACGCTGCACGCTCAGCCGATCGACGCGGAGCTCACCAAGGTGGCGGAGCTGCTGGGCCCGGAGGCGCGCGAGCGGGGCGTGGAGCTCGAGCTGAGGCTCGAGGCTCGCACCACTCAGGTAGAGATCGAGGTAGAGCGCTTTCGTCAGGTCCTGCTCAACCTGGCGCGCAACGCCATCGAGGCCATGGACGGCGGCGGACATCTCCAGCTCATCAGCCGCGCCCCCGACGAGCAAGGTTACGTTACGATGGAGATCCAAGACGATGGGCCGGGCTTCCCCGATGACGCCCCTATCTTCGATGCCTTCTTCACGACCAAGCCCAGCGGTACGGGGCTAGGGCTCTCCATCGCCCACTCCATCATCCAGGAGCACGGCGGACAGCTCAGCGCCAGCTCTCGCCCGGGGCGCACCGTGTTCACCATCCGGCTCCCGGAGGCGATGGGCTCGGCGCCCAGCGCCTCTCTGCGCCGGCTGACGCCCACCCACACCAAGCTTGGTGGGTCCGCATGACGGACGTCAAGCAGAGCCTGCGCTCCCGCCGCGGCCGCGTGCTCGTGGTCGATGACGAGCCCAACGCCCGCAGCGCGCTCGCCGAGCTGCTCCGCGGCGAGGGCTACACGGTGGAGACTGCCGCTGACGGGTTCAAGGCGCTGGCCAAGACGGCGGAGCTCGATCCCGACGTGGTGCTCACGGATCTGAAGATGCCCGGCATGGACGGGATCGAGCTCATGCAGAAGCTCCGGAGCCAGGATCCTGACGTGAGCGTGCTGGTCATGACGGCCTTCGGCGCCGTGGAGACCGCGGTGCGCGCCATGCAACAGGGCGCCACCAGCTACCTCACCAAGCCCATCAACCTGGACGAATTGCTGCTCGTCCTCGACCGTGCGCTGGAGCACCGCGCGCTGCGCGTGGAGTCTCAGGAGCTCAAGCGAGAGCTGCAAGACCACCGAGGCAGCCACAAGATCATCGGCAGCTCACCGGGCATGCAAGAGGTGTTGGCTCAGGTGGCGCTGGTGGCGCCCAGCCGTGCCACCGTGCTGCTCACGGGGGAGTCCGGCACGGGCAAGGAGCTCATCGCTGCGGCCCTCCACGAGGCCTCGCCGCGCGCACGCGGCCCCTTCATCAAGCTCCACTGCGCCGCGCTGGCAGAGAGCCTGCTGGAGAGTGAGCTGTTTGGCCATGAGCGCGGCGCCTTCACCGGCGCGGAGCGGCGGCGAGAGGGGCGCTTCGAGCGCGCGAACGGCGGCACGCTCTTCCTCGACGAGGTGGGCGAGATCCCCCTCAACATGCAGGTGAAGCTCCTGCGGGTGCTCCAAGAGCGCGAGTTCGAGCGGGTCGGCGGGACGCACCCGGTGCAGACCGACGTGAGGCTCGTCGCGGCGACCCACCGTGACCTCAAGCAGCTCGTCGCCGAAGGGCGCTTTCGCGAGGATCTCTACTATCGGCTCCGCGTCATCGAGATCCACCTGCCCCCCCTCCGGAGCCGCAGCGGAGATCTCTCCGCGCTCGCCATGTACTTCCTCGAGCGCCACGCGCGCGACAACGGGCGCACCGTCACCGGGTTCAGCGCGGAGGCGATGGCCGCGCTGCACCGCTACGGCTGGCCGGGGAACGTCCGAGAGCTGGAGAACGTCATCGAGCGTGCGGTGGTGCTCGCGCAGAGCCCCCTCATCGAGCTACGGCAGCTCCCAGCGGAGCTGGTCGCGGACGGCTCCGCGGAGCGCTCCGGGCCCAGCGCCCCACACGCGACGCTCGAGGAGCTCGAGCGTCACGCCATCTTGACGACCCTGGAGGCGGTCGGGGGGAGCACCTCGCGCGCGGCCGAGGTGCTCGGGATCAGCGTGCGCAAGGTGCAGTACAAGCTCCAGCAGTACGGCGCCGCGCCCAAGAGCGCGGTCCCCGCGGTCACACCGCGGGAGCGGCGCCCCTCCAGACCTGGCTCGTCCTCCTAGCCAGGCTATCCGGAGCGCCTGACGGCCACCGCGGGCACGACGACCGGGCTGGGCGGCGGCGCCCCGTCCCCCGCCCGTGGCTCCACCTCGCGCTCACCGTCCCACGCCGCCCGGAGACTTGTCACGCTGACCGCAATCTTCCGTCGTCTCCACACGGCCTTCGAGCTGAATTGGCGCCCCGCACCAACTGCACCTTGAGCGCCGTGGCCCCCGCCGCTACCTCTCATGAGATGCCTCGCTGGACCGCGCTGCTCACGCTGCTCTCTCTCTCTGCCTGCGGCTCGCCGCCCCCCCCTGAGCCACCGCACCAGGAGGAGGCCCCCGCGCACGCCCGGCGCTCCGGGCCTGTCCCGGACGTCAGCGCGGAGATCGGCGCGCTCGACGAAGCGGCCGTCACCCGCGCGTTCAACGCCAGCCTCGATGGCCTCTCCACCTGCCTCGCCGAGGGCGCGCGCCGAGTCGAGCCCTTGGGCGGCAACGTGGCCTTCTTCGTCCGCGTGGACGCCACCGGCGCCGTGGCGCACGCGCACCTCGAGAGCTCCACCTTGGGCGACCGCGCGACCGAGCAGTGCATGCTGCGCGCCATCGCCGCGCAGCGCTGGCCCAAGCCCCAGGGAGGACAGGCTGGGCTCGCCCGGAAATCCTTCGAATTCGATCCCGTCAACGACGGACGGCCCCCCACCACCTGGAGCCCGGATCGGGTCGCGCAGACCTTGGCCCAGGCCGCGGACACGATCGCGCAGTGCAAGCAGGCGGTGAGCGGGAGCTTCGAGGCCACCGTCTACGTCGACACGGACGGCAAGCCGCTCGGGGTCGGGGTCACGCCCCCCGACGAGGCCGGTGACGCAGCGACCGACTGCCTGGTGGAGGCGCTGCGGGCGCTCAGCTACCCGAGCCCCGGGAGCTGGCCCGCGAAGGTGACCTTCCCGCTGTGACCCCTCCTCCGCGCCGAGCCCTCGTCACTGGCGCCGGGGTGCGCGTGGGCCGCGCCATCGCCCTCGAGCTGGGCGCGGCGGGGATGAACGTCGCGCTGCACTACCATGGCAGCCACGAGGCCGCGGAGGCCACGCGCCGCGAGCTCCTCGCGCGCGGCGGCGCCGCGTCGCTCCACCAGGCGGACCTCAGGGAGCCCCACGCCGCGCGCGAGCTGATGGAGCGCGTGGTGTCGCAGCTCGGCGGGCTCGACGTGTTGGTCCTCAGCGCCGCGAGCTTCGAGCGCATCGCCTATGAGGAGCTGGACGACGACGCCTTCGCGCGCTCGCTCCAGCTCAACCTGGCGGCGCCCTTCGCGCTGGCGCACGCCGCCACCCCGGCGCTCCGCGCTTCCAAGGGCAACATCGTGATGATCACCTGCTCCAGCGCCAGCGTGCCCTTCAAGAACCACCTGCCCTACGTCGTGAGCAAGGGCGCCCTGGCTCACCTCATGCGCACGCTCGCGCTCGAGCTGGCGCCCCTCGTCCGGGTCAACGCCGTGGCTCCGGGCACGGTCCTGCCGCCGGAGGGCTACCCCGAGGGCGCCGCGGAGCGGCTCCGCGCCAGCATCCCGCTCGGCCGCTTCGGGAGCGCGGAGGACGTCGCGCGCGCGGTGCGCTTCTTGGCGGACTCTCCCTTCGTCACCGGGCAGGAGCTCGTGATCGACGGCGGCCGGAGCGTCATCAAGAGTGAGCGCTTCTGAGCCGCCACGTGGGCTCTAGCTCCCTGGCGCGCGGGTCGGGTCCGTCACGCCGCGGAAGCCTCGGCGCGCGAAGTAGAGCCGTAGCACGTCCCTCGCCACCTCGTTGGCCTTCTCACGCCAGACGCCGCCGTTCTCCAGCAGCACGCTGACCGCGATCCGCGGGCGCCGGCTCGGGGCAAAGCCGACGAACCAGCTCGTGGTGGTGTCGGCCTCGGAGCTCCCCAGCGTCCCAGTCTTGCCCGCGACGTGGAGCCTCCCGAGGTAGCGACGCCCCGTGGCGCGCTCGGTGAAGACCTGCGCGGAGGTGCCGCTCACGGTCGTCACCTCCATCATCCTGGCGAGCTCGCGCGCCGTCTCGGCCCGCACGGCTGGCTTGCCGAGCTCCGCGCGCGGTACCGGCGCGCCGCTCACCTCTGGCTCCACCAGGATCATCTTCGGAGCCCGTCCCCCGCGCGCGATGAGCGCCGCGAGCTGCAGGGCACCGAGGGGGGTCAAGCGGCTCCCCTCGAAGCCGGTCGCGGCCCGCGCGAAATCGAGGTCATTGTAGGGCGCGGTGAAGCTCCCGAAGGGCGCGAGGAAGTCCGCTTGGACCGAGGCGCCGAAGCCCATGGCGAGCGCTACTTGGAGGAGATCCTCGCGCGTCAGGTGCTCCGTCACGAGCTGCGCGTACACGGCGTTGCGGCTGTGACCGAGCGCGCCAGCGAAGGTCGTACACACGGCGCTCCCTCGGGGAGGCGAGAGGTGCGCTCGAGCGATCCCGTGCTGTCCCCCCTGAGTGCAGACCCTGTAGGAGGGAGAGAGCCTCGCGCGCTCTAGCAGCGCCGCCGTCGTCACCAGCTTGAAGAGGCTCGCGGCCGGCACGGCGCGCCCCTCGAGCAGCGAGGCGCGCCCGCCACGACGCTCCGCCAAGGCCAGCACCCGCCCGGTCACGACGTCGAGGACCGCCACCGCGCCGGCGGCGGGGCGCGCGCGGCCGAGCAGGCGCTCGACACCCACCTGGAGCTCGCGGTCCAGGGTCAGGGCGACCGCTCGTCCGGAGGGATCGGGCGCGACGTAGCGGCCGCGCTCCCAGCGGAGCTGCGCCAGCCCGAGCGCTGGCTCTGCCTCCTGCCCGGCGCCGCTGCTCCGCGCCGCCGCGGGCTGCACGACGCCGAGGGCCAGCGCGTAGCCCAGCGCGAAAAACCGGCCAATGCTGCGGCGTGAGGCCACGGAGCGATCGTACCGGGGCGGCGCTGGCCCCGGCCAACTTCAGCGGTACCCAGGAAGCACTTAGCGAAGCCTTGGGCTCCCCCGCTGACCGGAGCGTGGTAGCTTCACCGCCCCATGACCCCGCGTCGCTCTTGCACGTCATGGCTCGCCGCGCTGGCGCTCGCTGCGAGCCTCGCCTCCCCTGCCTCGGCCTTCCCCGGCGCCTTCGTCGGGAAGAGTGAGACACCGAACGCCACCTCGACGCACGTCGTCCTGATGCGCAAGGGTGACACGAGCGTCGTCACCGTGATGCCCGACTACCAGGGCGCCATCGAGCCCTTCGTGCTCGTGATGCCCGTCCCGGGGGACGTCACCCTCGACCGGGTCCGCACGCTCAAGCGTGAGGTGGTCGATCGGCTCGATCGCTTGACCGCGCCCAAATTCCACGAGTTCTGGGAGATGGACGCGTGCGAAGCGGGCAAGCCCGAGCAAGAGTGGCAGCGTGATCTCACCGTCACCAGCAGCACCCCCTCCATGCTGGGGACCGCCGAGCAGCCCGGGGCGACGCGCAAGGTCGCGCGTGAAATGCTCATGAAGTTCGAGCCTGAGTACAAGGACGGGGAGTACACCTTCTCACTCCTCTCCGGAGCCGAGGCCGAGGGGCTCGGCGCGGTCTTGGAGAAGCACGGCGTCAAGCCCAGCACCGAGCTGCTCGCGGCGGCGTCCGCCTACGTCAAGGCGGGGATGCGGCTGCTCATCGCCAAGGTGGACCCCAACCGCATCGAGCTCGTTGGCGGGGACCGCGCCCAGCTCTCGCCCATCCGGTACTACACCGAGCAGCCCCTCAGCACTTTACCCGTCACGTTTGGCCTGAACAGCTTCGGCAAGGCGCAAGAGCTCTTCATCTACGTGCTGGATCCCTCGAGCCGCTGGGAGGCCAAGAACTACCCCACGGCCTTCGCCCCCACCAACGTGGAGGTGGACTTCAAGGTCAAGGAGCGCATGGGGGAGTTCTTCGCGGCGCTCCACGACATCTTCTTGAAGAAGCACCCTGGCACCTTCTTGACCGAATACGCCTGGCCCACGGAGGGCTGCGGGGAGCCGTGCCAAGACGAGCGCCTGCTCCCGAGCGAGCTGCTCAGCCTCGGCGTGGACGTCTTCGAAGCCAAGGTGCCAGAAGCAGAGCGCACCCCGGCCGTGCCGGAGATGACCGCGGAGGAGAAGAAGGCCTTCGACGCCTCGCTCACCGAGCTCAAGCCGGCCGAGCGAGAGAAGGCGCGCAAGGCGGAGAAGCTGGACCGGATCGAGACCGCGCGACGCCGCGCCCTGCTCGAGCGCAACCGCTTCATCCTCACCCGGCTGCACTACCGGTACGACGACAAGGCGCAGCTCGCGACGGACGTCACGCTCGGCCCGGCGGAGGGGGTCTTCGAGGGCGGGGTCAGCCTCCCCACGGGCGTGAAGAAGGAGCTGAGCACGGGCGCTCAGCCGGCCTCGCAGCCGCGCTTCCAGACGCGCTTCAATAATTTCCATGAGTCCAAGGTGGTCCCCCACTGTGACAACCCGGAGCGCGGGCGCTGGGGCAAGGCGCCACGGGACTACCGCGGGCTGCGGAAGATCTGGGTCGCCGACGACATCGCCCGAAAGAGCCGCACGCAGATCGTCCCCGCGGAGGTGCTCTACACGGCGATCCCTGATTTGGATCTCGCGGCGGTCACGCCCGGCGCGGACGCGGGGAGCAGCGGCGCAGCAGCCCCCTCCGCCAGCGCCTCCGCTGCCCCCGTGGACGGCGCCGCGCCGGGAGCGGCCGGGGCGAAGTCCGGCTGCGACGGCTGCAGCCTCGCCACCGCGCCGGACGCCCGCGGTGGTCTCCTGGCCACCGCCCTCGGGCTCGCTCTGGCGATGCTGCGCCGGCGACGCCCCTGAGCCCTCCTCGTCCCCCAGAGAGCCCCCCCTCGAAGAGCCCCCCTATGACTCTGGAACTCACCGAAGCGCAGACCCTCACTCAGCGCACGGCGCGAGACTACGTCGCGCGCGTGATCGCGCCGCGCGCCGCGGAGCTCGACCGGAGCGGCGGCTTCCCCATCGAGTCGCTGAAGGGCCTCGCGGAGCTCGGTCTGCTCGGGGTCAACGTCCGCGCGGAGTACGGTGGCGCCGAGGCGGGCGCCGTCGCCTACGCGCTCGCCATGATGGAAGTGGCGGGGGGCTGCGCCAGCACCGCAGTGGCCATGGCGGTCACCAACATGGTCGCGGAGGTGATCCAGGCCTTCGGCAATGAGGAGCAGCGACAGCGCCACCTCCCAAAGCTCACGAGCGGGGAGTATGTGACGGGCGCCTTCGCGTTGAGCGAGCCCGCCGTAGGCAGCGATCCCGGCGCGCTGACCACCACCGCCCGCCGTCAGGGGGCTGGCTGGGTGCTCGACGGCCAGAAGCAGTGGATCACTAACGGCGCTCACGCTGGCGTGACCGTCGTCTGGGCGCGCACAGGGGGCCCCGGCGCCAAGGGCATCAGCTGCTTCCTCGTGGAGGCCGGTACGCCCGGGTTCAGCGCGGGGCGCGCCGAGGACAAGATGGGGCTCCGCGGCTCCAACACCGTCCCGCTGCTCCTGGAGGGCTGCACCGTCCCGGACGGCGCGCGCTTGGGTGAGGAGGGCGAGGGCTTCAAGATCGCCATGATGGCCCTGGATGGAGGGCGCATCGGGATCGGCTCTCAGGCGACCGGGATCGGGCTGGCCGCACAGCACGCCGCGGTCGGCTACGCGAAGGAGCGCCATGCCTTCGGCCAGCCCATCGCGGCGCACCAGGCCGTGCAATTCATGCTGGCCAACAACGCTGCCGAGCTGGAGGCCGCGCGGCTGATGTGCCTGCGCGCCGCCGCGAAGAAGCAAGCCGGGGAGCGCTTCGGCGTGGAGGCTGCGCAGGCCAAGCTGCTCGCGTCAGAGACGGCCGTGCGCGTCTGCAACCGCGCGATGCAGGTCTTGGGAGGCTACGGGTACATCCGTGATTTCCCCGTCGAGCGCTACCTCCGCGACGTGCGGGTCACCACCATCTATGAAGGCACCAGTGAGATCCAGCGCCTCGTCATCGCTCGTGAGCAGCTACGGTGAGCCACCTGGAGCTGGATCTCCCGACCCTACGCTCCGCGCTCTACACCCCTGAGCCGGATCTCACGCTCACTCGCGATCAGAAGAACGCCGCGGTCGCCGCCATCGTCCGGGACCTCGGGCCGGGCCCCGAGCTGCTCTTCATCCGCCGCTCGGTGCGTGAAGGCGACCCCTGGTCGGGGCAGATGGCCTTCCCTGGGGGCCACTACGAGCCCCAGGACAGCAACCTCCGAGAGACGGCGCTGCGCGAGACCAGCGAGGAAATTGGCCTGGATCTTCGCCGCTCCGCCGAGCTGCTCGGCCCCCTCCCCAGGGTGCCTGCGGTGGCGCGGGGGCGCCAGGTCGGGCTCACCATCTTACCGCTCGTCTTCGAGCTCAAGCGCTCCGCGCCGCTGCACCTGAGCGGCGAGGTGGACGAGGCGCTCTGGGCCCCGCTCCGCCCGCTGCTACGCGGGGAGCGAGCGACGACGCACCCCTTCGAATTCGCCGGGACTCACTACTCCATGCCGGCGCACGACATCGACGGCCGCATCGTCTGGGGCCTGACCTACCGCATGCTGGAGACGCTCCAAGAGCAGCTCGCGAGCCGTTGGCGGTGAGCGCTCCGCGAGGCGCTGGGAGCTAGTTGGGGTGCACGTCGCACTGACCGGTGGCGCTGGAGAAATCACAGTCTGCCGCGCCGCTGGGCTTGTGGGCGTAGGCCTCGAGCATGTAGCGCGCGCAGCTCCCGGCAACGCCCGGCTTGCGCTTGACCCTCACGAGGTACGTGGAGCTCTGCGACTGGCAGCCGGGCGTCCCGGTGGCGCTGCAAGCACCCTGCCCACGCGTGGGCGACCCGGTGCCGTCCACACACCAGGTGTACTCGACGAGGGAGGAGTGCGCGGCGTCGGGATCGGCGCAGGTCCCGCCGCGAATGACGTCGAAGATGAACTCGTCATTCGGGTTGGTGACGAAGCGGATCTTCACGTGGTAGCCGTTGCCCCCCGTGGTGGGACCATCGTCGACCGTGTCGAAGCGGTACCAGTCCACGTCCGTGTCCCCTGAGAGGCGCCCCGTCAGCGTGAGCGGCTGAGCGGCGCTCTCCGCGACGGAGCCGGCGCTCGTGGCCGAGGCGCAGGTGTCGTTCGAGGTGGGCTCCCCCACCTCGCAGGGGCACCCTGCCTCCGGGGGCAGCGCGGCCGGGTAGCGGACGAAGCCCGCGCTGCACTCGGGCAAGCAGGTGCCGCTGGTGCACGCCCAGCTCGCGTTCGACGGGTTCCCGAGCTCGCCGCACAGGGTCGCAGGATCGCCGTTGTCGACGACGCCATCACAGTCGTTGTCCGCGCCGTCACACTGCTCCGCCTGCGGCGTGCTGGCCGTACAGCCCTCCCAGGTCCCGGAGGTGCCGTTGCAGGTCTCCGTCCCTCCGCAGGTGATGCCGCCGGACGTCTGACTGCAGACGCGCGTGGCGCCGTTGCGCGCCTCCGTGCAGGCGCAGGACTCCCCGCCGTCTGGGACGCACAGCTTGCGTTCCCGAGTGGCGCCTGGATCCGTCCCCGTAGGTGGCGTGGCGCCGTAGGCCTCGGGCGTGACGCAGCTGAAGCCGCTCGGGCAGTCCTCGGCGAACGAGCAATCGCGGGCGCAGAAGCGGTCGCCCTTGGGACTGACGACGCACAGATCTCCCACGGCGCCGCAACTCGCGTCGTCCGTGCACACGCCGCACTGCGTGTTCTGATCCGGGACGCAGCTATACCCAGCCCCGGGGAGGAACGCACAGTACGAACCCGTAGGACAAGCAGCTCCATCCGTACAAGGCTGAGTGCACACGAGGTGCAGCGTGCCCTGGCTGATGTTGCTGCACTGTTGCGACTTGCAGTCGCTGTTGTCCGAGCATGGCTCGCCGTAGTCCGCGCCGGGCCACCCGCCGTCGTCACCCGACCCAGCGCTGCCGCCGCTGCCGGAGCTGCCGGAGCTGCCGCCCGAGCCGGCGGTCGCCCCGCTGCCGCCGCTGCCGCCGCTGCCCCCTGCATCTGCCGCGCCGCCTCCTCCCGCTCCCGCACCATCCTCTGCGCCCGAACCGGCGGCGCACGAGAACACTGACAAGGAGGCGAGCACCGTCAGCCCGACGGCCGCACCCGTGACGAAGGAAGTCCAGCGCATGACGAGACAAGGGTAAATGGCGGACCGCACGCGGTCAAACCTTCGATCGAGCCGCTCCGAGAAGCGGGCTATGCTAGCGCCCACCGCATGGATCCGCGCCCCCTCCTCCCCTCCGCCCAGGCCACGCCATGACGGCGCTCCGACTCGCCGGCAGCCTTCCGGAGGACGGCGTCTGTCGGGTCTGCGGCGAGGGGCTGGACGGCCTCGGCCGCTGCGCAGGCTGCGGGGCCGTCTACGGCGCCGCGCATCGCTGCCCACACTGCAACGTGGTCGCTGCAGCGGAACCTGGCGGCCCCGACGGCGCGCTGCGCTGTCGGCTGTGTGGGGGCCCACGGCTCCCCAGCGCCGTCGGCGAGACGCCCGGGGTCAAGGCCGCGCTCCAGAAGGCGCGCCGCAGCTCCTGGCAGGCTCGCTGGGCGGCCCTCACCGGGGCGGCGCTGGCTGGGCTCAGCCTGGTCGCCCTGGTGACCTCGGCGGTCATCATCAGCGTGTTCGCCCCCAGCCTGCTCAGCTCCTTGGGCTTGCTCGCGACGAGCGCGCTCCCGCTGGCCGGCGCGTGGAAGAGCCGCGCCAGCGCCACCCAGGCGAAGGCCGCCACGGCCGAGGCGCTGCGCGAGGCCTGGGCCGCGGCCGCCATCGCCGTGCTCCGCGCCAGCTCCCACGAGCTGAGCGCCCGGGAGCTGGCAGAGCGCCTGCACACGGACGAAGACAACGCCGAGCGGCTGCTCACCGACATCGCCGCGACGCCCGAGCTGCGCACCCGCGTGACGGACGAGGGGGAGCTGGTGTTCTCCACACACCAGGGCCGCGCACGGGTCGCTGAGCCGCTGGACGACGACGAGGCGACGCTCGAGGCTGAAGCCTCATCGGCGCGCCGCGCGCGACCTTAGTCGCTGCCCAGGCGCTCCGCGGTACACCCTAGGCAGCTCACCGCGCGCCGCGGCAGCGCCGCGCCTGCTCCAGGCTGGCGGCGCTCACGTTCGTCGCTAGCATCGACTCACGCTCCGTCCCCACCGTCTCATCGGCGCCGCTCACCCGATTTCGATGACGACCTCCCCCGCCTCCCCGCCCACACCCCTCACCCCGCGCGACGGCCGGCTCGTGCGCCTCCTGCGCGAGCTCAGCGTCCACGACTGGGTCGTCGTGGGCTACCTCGGCGTGGTCGTCGCCGTCGCCAGCCTCACCCCCTCGAGCCCCAGCCAAGCCAAGGCGCTACGCCACTTCGCCGTCCTGTTCGCGGTCGTCACCACGGTCGTCGTGCTGGTCCGCTCCAAGCTCCTGAGGCACGGCCTGGTGGCGCCGCTCACCTATCGGCTGGCGATCTACGCCGGCGTCCAGCTCAGCTATTTTCTCTTGGGCGATCTCCTCCCGGCGCTCAACCCTACCACGCTGGACCACCCGCTCTGGCGCTTGGACCTCCGCTGGTTCGGGGTGGAGCCGGCCCTGTGGCTGGATCGGACGGTGTCACCCCTGACGACGGAGTGGTTCGCGTTCTTCTATTTTTGCTACTTTTTCCTGCTGGGGCTGTACGTCCTGCCCCTCCTCCTGCTCTCGCGCTCGAGCCGCCTGCTGGGTGAGTTCTCGTTGGGGCTCATCCTCGTGTTCTGCATCGGGCACACGCTCTACATGCTCGTCCCCGGCTTCGGCCCGTACCACGCGCTCGCGAGCGAATTCACCCACGCCCTCCCCCAAGGCGTCTGGCACGACGTCGTGATGCAGACCGTGACCTCGGGCGGCTCCATGCTCGACATCTTCCCTAGTCTGCACACCGCCGGGCCGAGCTTCTTGACGCTGTTCTCCCTGCGTCACCGCGACGCGGCGCCGTATCGTCAGGCCTGGCCCATCACGGCCTTCTGCACCGTCAACATCATCGTCGCCACCATGTTCCTGCGCTGGCACTACGTCATCGACGTGGTCGTCGGGCTGGCGCTCGCCACCGCGGCCCTGGCGGCGTCCACGAGGCTGACGCGGGTGGAGCTGCTACGCCGCGCTCGCCTCGGGCTCAGCCCCGTGTGGCCGGACTACCAGCGGCGTCCACGCGCCGTCCCCGCTCAGGGGCGGGGCTGAGCCGGAGCCTCGCGGGCGCCGAGCCGCTCATCGTCCCGAGGCGCTCGCGCGCTCGCGCCCGCCCCGCAGGCGGGGCAGCTCGGATCGCGCTGAAAGCGGATGGACCGGAACGACATCCTGAGCGCGTCGTAGGTCAGCAGGCGGCCCGACGCCGGCTCTCCACGCCCCAGCAGCAGCTTGATGGCCTCGGTCGCTTGGAGCACCCCGATGACGCCCGGCAGCACCCCCAACACCCCCGCCTCCGCACACGACGGCGCGAGCGCGGGGGGCGGCGGCGCGGGATACAGGCAGCGATAGCAGGGCCCTCGGCTCGGGAGGAAGGTCGTCCACTGGCCCTCGAAGCGGAAGATGGACCCGTGCACGACCGGGATCTCGTGGGAGAGCGCCGCGTCATTGACGAGATAGCGGGTGGGAAAGTTGTCACTACCGTCGATGACGACGTCCCAGCCCTCGCCGAAAATGCGGTCGACGTTCTCGCTGCGGAGACGCTCGCAGAACTTTAGCACCTTCACGTCTGGGTTGAGCTCGCGCACGGCGGTCTCCGCGCTGTCCACCTTCGGTTGCCCCACCCGCGCGCTCGCGTGGAGGATCTGGCGCTGGAGGTTGGAGAGCTCTACGCGATCCGCGTCGACGAGGCCGAGCGTCCCCACGCCCGCTGCCGCGAGGTAAAGCGCCGCCGGGCTCCCCAAGCCCCCCGCGCCCAGCAGCAGCACCCTGCCCTGAAAGAGCCGCTGTTGCCCCGCCTCCCCGACCTCCGGCATCCTGAGGTGTCGGGCGTAGCGCTCGAGCTGGCCCGCGCTGAGCTTGGGGGGCTCTTCCACGGGGAGGCCGAGGCCTTGCCAGCGGACGAAGCCCGCGTCCAGGCTGTAGACGCGCGCGTAGCCCAGCTCTGCGAGGGTCTTGGCCGCGAAGGCGCTGCGGACGCCCATGGCGCAGTAGACGACCACCTCCGCCGCCTTGTCCGGCAAGCGCTGCTCGACCTGCATCTCCAAGAAGCCCCGCGGGACGTGCTGCGCTCCGGGGATGAAGCCCTCGCGGTACTCCCCCTGCTCCCTCACGTCGAGCAGGAGCGGCGCCGCCTCCTGCCTCAAGCGCTGCGCCAGGCGCTCCGCGGAGATGGTCTCCACCTGCTCGCAGACCTCGGCGTACAGCTCCTCGAAAGATTTCGGCATCGGCGGTCGGCCGCGTGAAGGGGCGCGGTCGCCCCGCCAGCTTGGCAGAGCCCCGGGGCCAGGGGAAGTCGGCGCGCGCCGCCGCGAGTAGCGGTCGCGGTCTTGGCCAAGTGAGGGTAAGCTGCTCCCTCCCAAGGAGCCGCCAGAATGACGAACATCAACCGCCTCGGCGAACTGCTCGTTCGAGAGAAACTCATCAGCTTGCAGCAGCTCCGGCGGGCCCAGGAGGAGCAGAAGAAGACGGGGGGCAACCTCGGCTACACGCTCGCCAAGCTCGGCTACGTCTCCGACGGGGAGATCACCAGCTTTCTCTCCTCACAGTATCGGCTCCCCACCATCGATCTCGAGCAGGTGGAGATCGAGCCGGAGGTCCTGCGCCTGGTCAGCAAGGACGTCTGCGAGAAGCACCGGCTCATCCCCGTCTCCCGCACCGGCGCGTCGCTCGTCGTCGCCATGGCGGACCCGACGAACCTCAACGCCATCGACGACATCAAGTTCCTCACCGGGCTCAACGTGGAGCCCGTCATCGCGAGCGAGAGCGCCATCACGCTGGCGCTCACCCACCACCAAGACGCCGGCCCCTCCTACGACGAGGTGATGGCGGACTTCGAGCTCGGCGACGAGGACATCGACTTCGGCGCCGACGAGGACGACGTCAACATCATGGAGCTGGAGCGCGCCAGCGAGGACGCCCCGGTGGTGCGGCTGGTCAACGTGCTGCTGCTCAACGCCATCCGCAAGGGCGCCAGCGACATCCACGTCGAACCCTACGAGAAGAAGCTGCGCATCCGCTACCGCGTGGACGGCGTGCTCCGCGAAGAGATGTCCCCGCCGCTCAAGCTCAAGGCGGCGCTCTCCAGCCGTATCAAGATCATGAGCCAGCTCGACATCGCCGAGCGGCGGCTCCCTCAAGACGGTCGGATCAAGCTGAAGCTCGGCAAGGGCCGGGAGATGGACTTCCGCGTGTCCGTGCTGCCCACCATGTGGGGCGAGAAGATCGTGCTGCGCTTGCTCGACAAGAGCAACCTGCAGCTCGACATGACCAAGCTCGGCTTCGACGCCAAGCCCCTGGAAGACTTTCGCTGGGCCATCCACCAGCCCTGGGGGATGGTGCTCGTCACCGGCCCCACCGGCTCCGGCAAGACCACCACGCTGTACTCCGGCCTGAGCGAGCTCAATCAGCCGGAGACCAACATCAGCACGGCCGAAGATCCGGTGGAGTACAACCTGCCCGGCATCAACCAGGTGCAGATGCACGACGACATTGGCCTCAACTTCGCCATGGCGCTGCGCTCCTTCCTCCGGCAGGACCCGGACATCATCATGGTCGGCGAGATCCGCGATTTCGAGACCGCGGAGATCGCGGTCAAGGCGGCGCTCACCGGGCACTTGGTGCTCTCCACCCTCCACACCAACGACGCGCCAGCCACCATCTCCCGCCTCCTCAACATGGGCGTGGAGCCCTTCCTCATCACCGCCAGCGTCAACCTGGTCCTCGCCCAGCGCCTCGCCCGTAAGGTGTGCGCCGACTGCAAGGCCGACGCGGAGTTCGACCCTGAGGTGCTGCTCGAGATGGGGTTCACCGAGGAGCAGCTGAAGACCGGGGGCCTGAAGAAGGGCAAGGGCTGCACCACCTGCAACGGCAGCGGCTACAAGGGGCGCGTGGCGCTCTATGAGGTCATGCGCTTCACCGATTCGCTGAAGGAGCTGGTGCTCACCGGCGCCTCCGCCGCCGAGCTCAAGGCGGCCGCCATCCGTGGCGGCCTGAGCACCCTCCGCATGAGCGGCATCCGGAAGTGCCTCGAGGGCGTCACCACCCCCGAAGAGATCCTGCGCGTCACCATGGGCGACTGAGCCCCTCCCTTCAGCCCCCCCAGAGCGTCTCATGTCGACACCGCAAGAAGGCATCAAGGTCAACCTCCACCAGCTGCTCCGCGCCATGACCGAAAAGGGCGCGAGCGACATGCACATCACCACGGGCTCCCCCCCCCTGCTGCGCATCGACGGCTCCATCGTCCAGCTCAAGCTCCCCCCGCTGGGCCCCGTGGAGACCAAGCAGCTCTGTTACTCCGTGCTCACGGAGGATCAGAAGATCCAGTTCGAGAAGACCAAAGAGCTGGATCTCTCGTTCGGTGTGAAGAACCTCTCTCGCTTTCGCGCCAACATCTTCTTCCAGCGCGGCGCCGTCTCGGCTGCGTTCCGGTCCATCCCCTTCCGTATCTTGAGCTTCGATGAGCTCGGTCTGCCCCCCGTGGTCTCGGAGATCGCCAATCGGCCGCGCGGGCTCGTGCTCGTCACGGGCCCCACCGGCTCCGGCAAGAGCACCACGCTCGCGAGCATCATCGACAAGATCAACACCGAGACGCGGCAGCACATCATGACGGTGGAAGATCCCATCGAGTACCTGCACCCTCACAAGCGCTGCATCGTCAATCAGCGAGAGGTGGGGACGGACACGGGCACCTTCAAAGAGGCGCTCAAGTACGTCCTCCGACAGGACCCTGACGTGGTGCTCATCGGTGAGATGCGTGACCTCGAGACCATCGAGGCGGCCCTGACCATCGCAGAGACGGGGCACCTGGTCTTCGCGACCTTACACACGAACAACGCCGTCCAGAGCATCAACCGCATCATCGACGTCTTCCCCCCCCATCAGCAGCCGCAGATCCGCGCGCAGATGTCCTTCGTGCTGGAGGGCGTCATCAGCCAGCTCCTGCTCCCCCGACATGGCGCACCCGGGCGCGTGCTCGCCTTGGAGGTCATGGTGCCCAACGCCGCCATCCGCAACCTCATCCGTGAGGACAAGCTCCACCAGGTTTATTCTCAGATGCAGGTCGGTCAGGGCAAGCACGGCATGCAGACGCTCAACCAGAGCCTGTACTCCCTCTACGCCCGGCGCCTCATCTCGCTCGAGGAGGCGATCGGGCGCTCCACGGAGCCGGATGAGCTGCGCGGGATGCTGGAGGGGAAGAACCCCGTCCCCGCAGGGTGAGCCACGCCCACGCGGCCAGGGCACCGCGCGCGCGGACGCCCTGGAGCATGGAGCCGTGACGCCACGACCGCAAGCGCCCCCCGCTGGACCGGGGCGCGCGCTCGACCCGTCGCCGTGAGCCTCCGAGGCGGCTCGTGCAAATGCCACTGGCGCAGCCACGCAACCGAGGGCAGATTGCGGCCCCAGCGCGGCTTCTGCGAGACGCCGCCAGAGCGAGAGCGAGCAGAGCATGTGCGGCGTCTTCGGTATCTTCGGGCACCCCGAGGCAGCGAACCTCACCTACCTTGGGCTGCACGCGTTGCAGCACCGAGGACAAGAGAGCGCAGGCATCGTCACCAGCGACGGGCAGCAGCTCTTTCTGCATCGAGGCATGGGCCACGTCATCGACGTGTTCAGCAACGAGCAGCTCGCCCAGCTCCAAGGCGACAGCGCCATCGGGCACGTCCGCTACGCGACGGCTGGAGGCTCCTTCCTCAAGAACGCGCAGCCCATCGCGGTGGAATACTCGCGGGGGTCCATCGCGCTCGCGCACAACGGCAACCTCACCAACGCCGAGGCCCTGCACGAGCAGCTGGAGGAGCGCGGCTCCATCTTTCAGAGCGCGGCCGACACCGAGGTGGTCATCCACCTCATCGCCAAGAGCACCCAGCGGCTGATCGAAGATCGCGTGGCGGACGCGCTGAGCCAGGTGGAGGGAGCGTACAGCCTGCTCCTGCTCAGCGAGCAGTCGCTCATCGCCGTGCGTGACCCTCGCGGCTTTCGCCCGCTCTGCCTGGGGCGCCTCCCTACCAAGGAGGGGGGCGCCGCCTGGGTCCTCGCCAGCGAGCCCACCAGCTTCGACCTCATCGGCGCGAAGATGATCCGCGAGGTGGAGCCCGGTGAGATGCTCATCATCGACGCCCAGGGCGTGCACAGCCGCCGCCCCTTCCTGCCGGCGCCCAAGCGCATGTGCATCTTCGAGTACGTCTACTTCGCGCGGCCGGACTCCAAGCTGGACGGCATCAGCGTGTACGAGGCCCGCAAGAACCTCGGGCGGGCGCTGGCGCGCGACCATGGCGTCGAGGCGGACGTCGTCATCCCCGTGCCGGACTCCGGGGTCCCCGCCACCATGGGCTACGCGGAGCAGTCCGGCGTCCCCTTCGAGCTCGGCCTGGTGCGTAGCCACTACATTGGGCGCACCTTCATCGAGCCCCAGCAGAGCATTCGTCACTTTGGGGTGCGGCTGAAGCTCAACCCCATCTCCGACGTCCTGCGGGGCAAGCGGGTCGTCATCGTGGATGACAGCATCGTCCGCGGCACGACCAGCCGGAAGATCGTCAAGATGGTCAGGGACGCGGGCGCCAAGGAGGTGCACCTGCGCATCTCGAGCCCACCGACCAACTGGCCGTGCTACTACGGCATCGACACACCGACGCGCGCGGAGCTCATCGCCGCCAGCCACAGCATCGAGGAGATCAACCAGTATGTCACCAGCGACACCCTGGCCTACCTCTCCCTCGACGCGATGATCGACGCCGTCCTCAAGGGGGAGACCCCGCCCCCCGAGGTGGAGCCCAGCTTGCCTGGCGCCGCGCATCGACATCTCCCGCTCGCCACCGGGCGGGACCGCTTCTGTCACGCCTGCTTCAGTGGGGACTACCCCGTGAGCTTCACGCCACACCCCCGCCAGCGCCAGATGCGGCTGAGGGACCTCTAAACGCCTTGGACGCGGGCGAAGCCCGAGTAAGCTGCCCGCCGAGGACGTCATGTTCGACTCGCTCCCCGATCGCGTCTCCATCTACGAGGTCTCCCCACGCGACGGCCTCCAGAACGAGGCGGCGCCCGTCCCGCTCGCGGGTAAGCTCCGGCTGCTCGACGCCCTGGTCGCCAGCGGGCTGCAGCGCATCGAGCTCACGAGCTTCGTCTCCCCCCGGTGGGTCCCACAGCTCGCGGACGCTGACGAGCTGGTCGCACAGTACCCTCCCCCGCCGGGCGTGACGCTGAGCGCGCTGTGCCCCAACGCGCGGGGCTTCGAGCGGGCGCGCGCCGTCGGGCTCCAAGAGATCGCCGTGTTCATGTCGGCGAGCGAGACCCACAACCAGAAGAACACCAACAAGAGCATCGCGCAGAGCCTCGAGACCTTCGCGGAGGTGGTGCCCCCAGCGCTCGCCGCCGGGATGCGCGTGCGCGCCTACGTCTCGACCGTGTGGGGGTGCCCGTACGAGGGCGCGGTGGCGCCCGAGCGGGCCCTCGAGATCACCCAGCGCCTGCTGGAGCTGGGCTGCTACCAGGTGTCGCTGGGGGACACCATCGGCGTAGGGACGCCCTTGCAGACGCGCCGCCTCTGCCAGCTCTTCCAGGCGGAGGTGCCCACCTCCGCGCTGGCGCTGCACTTCCACGACACGCGCGGCACGGCGCTCGCCAACGCCCTCGTCGGGCTGGAGCTCGGCTTTCGGGACTTCGACGCCTCCGTGGCGGGGCTGGGTGGCTGTCCCTACGCACCGGGCGCGGCGGGTAACCTCGCCACCGAGGATCTCGTCTACATGCTGCACGGGATGGGGGTCGCCACCGGCGTCGACCTAGAGCGCCTGGTGGAGGCCGGTCGGGTGGCGGAGGCCGTGGTGGGCCGGCGGCTCCCAGGCAAGGTCCACCAAGCGGGCGTGCCCACGCTGCGTGCCTGAGGCGCTGGTGCGGCGCCGCCGCTAGCGCCCGGCCCGACACTCCAAGCGGGTGAAGTAGGTCTGCCAGCTGCCGCTGCGGCGATCCGCGAACAGCACGCCGATGTCCCCTCCCGCCCCCATGGCCGGCACCGGTTGGTAACTGTCGGCCGGATCCCGCGTGACCCGCGCCCGGGCGCTGAGCTCGCGCAGCGACGAGGACAAGAGCTTCGAGTAGATCTCATAGTTGCCGTCGCGATCGTCCGCCCACAAGAGCAGCGCGCGATCCCCGAGGCTCAGCAGCGCCGGTGTGCGGGCGAAGGTCCCCCCGGTGGCGACGCGCCGCGCGGGCACCAGGACGTCTCCGGCCTGCGACACCACCGCGGCCCAGATGGCGTCCCCGGGGACGGCGCTGCGCGTCGCCCACGCCACGAGGAAGCGATCTCCGAGACTGGCGATGGCCGGGGTGACGGCCCCCGCCTCGGAGAGCAGCGTAGTCCGGCTCACGTCCCCGAGCTGCAGGTTGGCGCTGACGAAGCCCACGAAGGTGCCGTCCGACCGCGACGCCATGGTCGCCAGGCCGACCCTGGCCCCCGCGAGCGCCACGACGGGGGACTCCGAGGCGTAGCCCGACACGACGGAGACGTTGCCTCCTGACCTCGTCCCATCCGGGCGCACGCGCTGCGCCATGACCTGCGGGACCGCGTCGCGATGGTCGTCCCAGAACACCAGGTGCTCCGCGCCGGTCCACACGATCTGCGGATGCAGCGAGAACCCCTGCGCGCTCGAGATCCGCACGTCCCTTCCGAGCTTGACCGCGTCGGTCCCGAGCCGGTTGAAGTAGATCTCGTAGTCGGCGTCGCGCCGATCTTCCCACACGGTGGCAAGCTCCGCGCCCGTCCACACCAGCGGCCCGGAGAAGCTGTCCCCGCTCACGTTGGTGATGGGGGTCTCCGGGAGGCGCGTCGCGCCGGTCGCGGTGAGCCCCTTGGCGAGGTTGCGCCAGTGGGAGCCCTGCACGGCGTAGCTGGCGACGTAACCCTCCCCGGTGTGAGCGAGGCCGCCGGGCATCGACTGGCGCGCCGTCGGCGCGGAGATCCGCACTGGAGGCGTCGTGACCGGCACCCACCGCGCGGCGTCGTCCACGACGCCGTTGCAGTCGTTGTCGAGGCCATCGCAGAGCTCTCGGGCTCCTGGGAACACCAGCGGGTCGTCGTCGTTACAGTCGTCGCCGCAGGCGCCGGGGGCGCCGGGGGCCATCCCAGGGCGCGGCGCCACGTGACCGTCGCCATCTCGATCGAGGGTGAGCGGCCGGTGCACGCAGCCGCCGGTCTCGGGCTCACAGGCGTCGAGGGTGCACTCGTCACCGTCGTCACACTCCACGGGCGGCTGCGCGACGCACTGCCCCTCGCTGCAGCGCGCGGGCGCGCAGCGATCTCCCGTGCTGCACTGCTCGTCACGCTCGCACGCTGGTGGGGCGTCCGGCGGCGCGTCTGGGAGCGCATCGGGCGGCGCGTCCTCCTGGGCGTCACCGTCCAGCGGGGCGTCGCTCACGACGTCGTCCGCCGCGTCTTGCGCGGCGTCGGCCCCGGCGTCGCTGCCCTCCGAGTGCCCCTGACGCAGCCCAGTCCTCGCCCCACAGCCCTGCGCCAAGAGCAGCCCTGCCGGCAGCAACACGCCCCAGGCGCGGCTCAGAAGCATCCACCGATCCCCTCGACATCCACCGGCTCGCAGACGAGCCCGCGCGGGCACCCCGTCTCCCCCCGCAAGGGGCACATCTGGACGCACTGGGTCCGCTGTCCCGTCACGACGCACACGAAGCCCGCGGCGCAGTCGTCACCGCCGTAGCAGTCCACGCCTTGCCCACCGCGCCCCGCGCGGCGACACACGGAGCCGTAGCGCTCCTGATCACAGCGTGAGCTAGGGTAGACGACGTAGGGGTAGCAGGCCTCACCCGCGCCGCACCCCGTGGAGGCCGCGAGGGGGTCGCACTCCCAGTCTGGGGGTGGGGGGGGCGCGTCGGGGCAGGGTGGGTCCACGTAGCCGTCCGCGCCCCCAGCGTCCCACGGCGAGCCCGCGTCCCTCCCGCCGCTGCCCGCGCTGCCCCCTTGCCCCGCCGTGCCGGCGCCGCCGTCGTCGCCGGCGCGCCCCCCGCTGCCCGCGCTGCCCGCGCTGCCCCCACTGCCCGCACGGCCCGCGCTGCCCGCGCTGCCCGCACGGCCCGCGCTCGCGCCGCTGCCGGCCGCAGCTCCCGCGCCCTCGTCACCGAAGTCGAGATCTTGACTGCCGCCACACGCGCTCAGCCAACCGAGCCCCAAGCTCAAGCCAAGGCTCACCCACCCGACGCCTCTCAAGGACAGCATGAACTCAGCGTAGCTCCGGAGACCGCTCGAATCTACAGCCGCTCCTCCGGCTCGCCGCGTGGTAGAGGGGAGCCCATGCATCGAAGCATGGCCCTGGTGCTGCTGGTCGCGGGCTCTAGCGGCTGCACGCGCATCGAAGAGCCGCCCGGGCGAGCGCTGAGCACGGCCGCCCCAGTCACCCCACGCGCGGCGACGACGCCCCGCCCCAGCGCCTCGTCGGCCCGCCAGCCAGCCCGCTGCGTCATCCCGGACCTCGAGTCCGCCCCCGCCGAGCAGCGCCCCGCCCGCCAGTGCCCTCGGGATCCTGGACCACCGAGCCAGCCCTTCGCGTCCGGGCGGGTGCGCTTCCCCGACGCGCCCAGCGCGCCCACGCTGCAGGTGGAGCTGGCCCAGACCGAAGAGCAGCACGCGCGCGGCTTGATGTATCGGACGGAGCTGGCAGCGGGCGCTGGCATGTTGTTCAGCTGGAGCGACGAGCGGGTCCGTTCGTTTTGGATGCACGACACCTGCGTCCCGCTCGACATGCTCTTCATCGCGCGGGACGGCACCATCGCCGGGATCTTGGAGCAGGTCCCCGTCCTCAACGACGCCCCGCGCAGCATCCCGTGCCCAGCAGCGCACGTCCTGGAGGTGCCCGCCGGGTGGAGTCGCCAGGCAGGGGTCCGGGCCGGCCAGCGGCTCGAGCTCCTCCCTTGACGGGGCGCAGCGCTCGGGAGAAGCACGCGCCTCATGAGTCGAGCCGCCACCGTCATCACGCTCTTGCTCCCCTGGGTCGCCCTCGCGTGCGAGAAGGCGCCTCCCGAGCCAGAGCCGTTCCGCCCCCCCCCCGCGAGCACCAGCCCGCAGGCCCCCGCCAGCAGCGCGAGCTCCGTCGCTGCGCCAGCGAGCGCCGACGGCGCGCGGGCCACCGTGCGCCCGGTGGCGAAGGTCCGCGTCAGCCCGGACGATCCGAAGCAGGGCGTCTTCTCGCTCGCGGACGCCACCGAGGGGCTCACCGGCGAGGGGACGCTCGTCGCTACCCTCAGCACCGACCACGGCGACTTGAGCTGTGAGCTGTTCGAGGACAGGGCCCCGCTCACGGTCGCCAACTTCGTGGGGCTGGCGCGGGGCAAGCGCCCCTTCAAGGACGCCACCGGCCAGTGGGTCACCCGCCCAGGCTACGATGGTCTGGTCTTTCACCGCATCATCAAGGGCTTCATGATCCAGGGGGGCGATCCCAAGGGCGACGGCAGCGGTGAGCCCGGCTACGTCATCCCGGACGAGGTCTGGGTCGGCGCGACCCATGATCGCCGCGGACAGCTCTGCATGGCCAACCGCGGCCCCAACACCAACGGCATGCAGTTCTTCATCACGGACGCCGCGGCGCCGCACCTCGACTCCGGCTATACCATCTTCGGGCAGTGCACCGGCGACAAGACGATGGACGCGCTGGTGGCCACGGAGGTCTCCGGCGACCGAGCCGTCAAGCCTCCGAAGATCAAGAAGGTGACCATCCGCCGCGCCGCCACCAAGGCTCCCCCTCCCTCGCGCCGCCAGGCCCTGTAAGCTATGATGGCGCCGAGCGTTAGCCCCACGAGAGTGACCATGAACGGACCGTCTGCTCCCCGCCTCGGCCCACGCCGAGCGCTCCATGGCGCACGAACCCTCGCGCTGCTCGGGCTCGCGCTGCTCACGAGCGCCTGCGGAGGCTCCATCTCGCCCTCGTATGCCGTGGCCCGTGAGGCCAGGCCCGAGGCGGCGTTCGGCTACGCCGCGGGAGCGGCGCCCACGGAGCCGACCTCCCTGGACGCCACGGAGGAGCTAGCGTTCGTCGGTGCAGAGGTCAGCGGTGCCGTCCGCACCAGCGAAGCCGCCGCGGCGACGGGCACCACCGCCCCGCCGCCCCGGCTACCTCCGTCGCGCTTGGACGCGCCCCCGGCCCAGACCGGCTCCTCCGCCCCGCCGCCCACCGAGAGCCCCGCCCCCAGCGCGGCGGAGACGAGTGAGGCGGTCAAGCCGCTGCTGATCTACAGCGCCAACCTCCAGCTCGCCGTGTTCGAGACCCGGGTGACGCTGGACGCCGCAGAGAAGTACGCGAAAGAGCACGGCGGCTATCTCGTCAAGCGCGACAACACCAGCATCACCTTACGCATCCCCGCAGACCGCTTCGACGCCAGCCTGGACGCCCTCGCGAAGCTCGGAGATCAGCTGTACCGCGAGGTGAACGTCCGGGACGTCACCGAGGAGTATTTCGACCTCTCGACGCGGCTGCGCAACTACGAGGTGGTGCGGCGACGGCTGGAGGAGCTCTTGCAGCGCGCCACGAAGGTGGACGAGGCCCTCGCGGTCGAGCGAGAGCTGACGCGCGTGACGCAAGAAATCGAGCGCATCAAGGGCAAGCTCAAGCTTTACCGTGAGCTCG
>WBZO01000457.1_pt1 | contig 87344 bp, 79 predicted proteins | sample 5204261 | NCBI WGS metagenome assembly WBZO01 (sample SAMN12412400, study PRJNA552823) | activated sludge metagenome | isolation source: activated sludge from anammox sidestream of wastewater treatment plant... | place: USA: North Carolina | collected 2017-09 | reverse complement strand
GCCCTGCAACAGCGAACCAACCCTATCGTCCGCCGGCAAATCACCCGTGGCGCCATTCGCCGATTGGACGTGCGCGCTTCAAACCCTATCGCTCTGCACATGACCCAAAATCCTGACGCACACCCACTGCGCGCGACGCGTTTGCGTTAAACGTCTGTCGGCGCGACAATGGGCGCGTAGGGTACGCAGAATCTCAATTCTTTCAACGACGAAAGGAGCGTTATGGCAGACAGTGTATATAAAATCATCGAGTTGGTCGGCACCAGCGCGGAATCGTGGGAAAAAGCCGCGACCAACGCGATTGAAACGGCGCAAAAAAGTTTGCACGATTTGCGTATCGCCGAAGTGGACAAATTGGATATGCAAATCGAGGACGGTAAAATCATCGCGTATCGCGCGCGTGTGCGTCTCTCGTTCAAGTATCATACCGACGATTAAGCCAAGAAAAAAATGCGGCGGCGAATTTTTTCGCCGCCGCATTTTTATTCTGGACGCCGCGCGGTTTCAGATCACCAAATCAGGTTCCGCCTCGCGCGCCAATTGCACCCGCGCCAGATGCAGCCGTTCCAACGACGCTTTGGCGATTTCGCGCATGAACGCGTAACCCATGGACGGGTCCACCTCGAAAATCGCGCGCAAGAGCGCGCCGTTCATTTTCAACATGCGGCACGCGACGGCGGTGCGCGCCGTCATTTTGTACGTGTGCGGCTCAATCAACGCCGAAATGCCGACGGGCATCCCCGCCTCCAGTTCGCCCGCCAGCACACGCTGTTTCGGGCGTTTTTTCATGTGAAAATACAAATCCACATTGCCTTGTAAAGGCACGTACAGCGTATCCGCCGCCTCGCCTTCTTGAAACAAAGTCGTGTGCGGTTCCAAACGAACCTCGGTTATTAATTCTGCAACCACTTTGAGCTGCGCTTTGGTCAAACCGGAAAAAAACGGCAAAGCGCGCAATTGTTCCAGCGAGAACATTTATTGGCTCCTTTCCAAATTCAGCGCTTTTACTTTAGATGAAACTATATCCGAGTCTGAACGCGGTCAAAATCGCGTGTGGGTTGCGGCGCAACGTTACGTGGGTTGCGGCGCAACGTTACATGTATTGCGCGCGCAACGTTGCGCGCGTTGCGCGTGGGGTTTGACAGGCGCGCGTTGCTCTTGTAAGCTGCGTTTATGAGTGACGCGCTCGCGCTGTTTTCGCCTCTCGTTCGCGCGTGGTTCCGCAGCGCCTACGGCGAACCGACGCCGCCGCAAGCACAAGGTTGGCTGCCGATTCAACGCGGCGACCACACGCTCATCCTCGCGCCCACCGGTTCGGGCAAAACGCTCGCCGCGTTTTTGTGGGGCATTGATGCGTTGTGGCAAAATCTTTTGGCTGAATCCTCTCTGCCACCGCGCGGCGCGACGGATGGCATTCGACTGCTCTATATCTCGCCGCTCAAAGCGCTGAATAACGATATAGAGCGCAATCTGCGCGCGCCGCTCGAAGGCATTCGCGCTTTTGCCGCGCGCGAAAAAATTCATTTGCCGCCGCTGCGCGTGGCGGTCCGCACCGGCGATACGCCCGCCAGCGCGCGCGCGCGCATGTTGAAACAGCCGCCGCATATTCTCATCACCACGCCCGAATCGCTGTATCTCATGTTGACGAGTCCGCGCGCGCGCGAACTTTTTCGGACGACGCGCACCGTCATCGTGGATGAAATCCATACGCTCGCCGGAAATAAACGCGGCGTGCATCTCGCGCTTTCGCTCGAACGTTTGCAGCGTCTCGCGCAAGCCCGCGTCCAACGCATCGGACTTTCCGCCACCATCAAACCGCTCGCGGAGGTCGCGCGTTTTTTGGGCGGTCAAGAGCTTGCGTCGTCCGCCGCGTTCGAACCGCGTCCGGTCACGGCGGTGGATGCGCGCTATGAGAAAAAGCTTGACCTCGAAATCGTCACGGCGGTAGATGATTTTCGACAGCTCGGCGGCGCGGATTCGATTTGGCCCCACATTATTCCCAATGTGTTGAACGATATTCGTCAGCACACCACGACCTTGATTTTTGCCAACAATCGGCGGCTCGCGGAACGCACTGCCGACCGTTTGAACGCGCAATGGGAAGCGGAGCAGTCCGAAGAAATCGAACCGGGCAGTCCCGCCGCGCTCGCCCCCGGCGGCGTCATGCGCGGTCGCGGCATTTTTGCCATCGGCGCCGAGGGCCCCATTCGCGCGCATCACGGCAGCATGTCCAAAGAGACGCGCCGCGAGTTGGAAGAAAAATTAAAAGCGGGCAAATTGCCCGCGCTCGTCGGTACGAGTTCGCTCGAATTGGGCATTGACATTGGCGCGGTGGATTTGGTCGTGCAATTGCAGTCGCCGAAAAGCGTGGCGCAGGGTTTGCAGCGCGTCGGACGTTCGGGGCATCTCGTCGGTCAAACGAGTCACGGCAAAATTTACGCGACGTTCCGCGAAGATTTGGCGGAAGCGGCGGCGATTGCGCGCGGCATGTTGGAAGGCGATGTCGAACCGACGCACACGCCGCAAAACGCGTTGGACGTTTTGGCGCAGCAAATCGTCGCGTGCGTGGCGCTGCAAGATTGGAGCGTGGACGAATTGTTCGCGCTCGTGCGCGGCGCGTATCCGTACCACCAGCTCACGCGCCGCGCGTTCGAGTCCGTGCTAGATATGCTCGCGGGCAAGTATTTTCTCGAAACGCCCGGCGTGCGCGCCGCCGCGGCGCTGCGTCCCAAAATCGCATGGGATAAAGTGAATCATCGCTTGCATGCGCTGCCCGGTTCGCGCTTGCTCGCCCTTTCGAACGTCGGCACGATTCCCGATACGGGGCAGTACAAAATTTATTTGGACGACAATACAACGCGGCTCGGCGAATTGGACGAAGAATTTGTTTTCGAGACGCGCCCCGGCGACACATTTTTATTTGGTTCGCAAGTGTGGCGCGCGCTGGAAATCAAGGACGACCGCGTGATTGTGGAAAAAGCGCCGGGCGCGACGCCGCGCATGCCGTTTTGGCGCGGCGATGCGGCGTGGCGTCCGTTCGCGCTGGGCGAACGCATCGGAAAATTTCGACGCCAAATCGCGGAATATGTGGGGAACGTTGCGTTTGGCGGAGGGAACGCTGCGCTTGGCGGAGGGAACGCTGCGCTTGGCGGAGGGAACGCTGCGGCGAGCGTTCCGTACGATTGGCTGCGGCGCGAATATGCGCTGGATGAAAAATCCGCGCGCAATTTGCTCGAATATGTCCGCGCGCAAATTCATTCTATCGGCGCGCTGGCGTCGGACCGAACGATTATCTTTGAAACGTTTCAAAACGCGGTGGGCGATCCGCATTTGGTGATTCATTCGCCGTTCGGCGGACGCGTGAATGGCGCATGGGCGGTGGCGTTGACGAGCGTGCTGCGCGAACGCGCGGGCATTACGCCCGAAGCGATGACGAACGACGACGGCATTATTTTTCGTTTCAACGCGAACGACCCGAACGTGGCGTTGGAAACGCTTACGACGCTCTCGGCGCGCCAAGCGCGCGAACGCATCTTGAACGAACTGCCCGAGTCGGCGGTTTTTGGCGCGCAGTTTCGCAAAAACGCCGCGACCGCGTTATTGCTCGGCAAACCGCATGCGGGCAAACGGACGCCGTTTTGGTTACAGCGGCTCCGCGCCAAAGATTTGCTCGCGTTTGTGCGGCGTACGCCCGAATTCCCGATTTTGGTTGAAACGTATCGCGATGTCTTGAGCGACGTTTTTGATTTGCCGCATCTGGAGCTGGTATTGAATCGCATCGCGTCCGGCGAAATTCAAATTGTGACGCATGAAGCGGTTGTGCCGTCGCCCGTCGCGGCGGGTTTGCTGTTTAATTTTGTCAGCATGTATTTGTACGAATGGGACGCGCCCAAAGCGGAACGCAATTTGCAATTGTTAGCCGTGCCGCGCCAAACGCTCCAAGAGGTCATGCAGGGCATTGATTGGAGCGAATTACTCAAACCCGAAGCCATCGCCCAAGTTCTGGCGCGCGTGCAGCACACGGGCAAAGGATATCAAGCGCGCACGCCGGAAGAGTTGGCGTTTTATTTGCGCGAATTGGGCGATTTGACGACGGACGAAATTCGCGCGCGCTGCGCGGGCGACGCGGACGCGTGGCTGGAACAGCTTGCGGCGGAAAAACGTATTGTGGAAATTGAAATTCCCGCGCGCGGCGGAAATGAAAAACGGTGGGTGAACGTCGAAAGCGCGGATGCGTACCGCGCGCTCGCGCAAAACGCGAATGGGTTGAAGCGATTTCTGGCGTTCAGCGGGCCGCTCACGCGCGCGCAAATTTTGGAGCGTTACGCGTTCGATGAAGCGTGGCTGGATGAAATTCTCGCCGCGTGGACGCAGGCGGGCGATCTCGCGCGCGGACATTTTACGGCGCACGCGTTGGACGAATTTATGGACGCGGCGCTGTTGGAGCAAATCCATCGGCGCACGTTGAACGTTTTGCGCGACGAGGCGCAGCCGGTTTCGCTGTATGCGTACGCGGATTTTTTGGCGCGGTGGCAGCACGCGCATCCGGAAACGCAATTGCGCGCGGCGGATGCGGTTGCGGCGGCGCTGCGACAATTGCGCGGCGTCGCGCTGCCGGGCATTGTGTGGGAGCGCGATATTTTACCCGCGCGCGCGGCGGCATACACGGAAGCGGATTTAGACGCGCTCTTTGAAAACGGCGCGTACGTTTGGGTCGGCGCGGGCGCGGAACCGAAACGGATGCGCGTGCAATTTTTCGAGCGCGGCGAAGGCGCGTTGTTTGGCGTTCAAACCGACGTTCCAGCTTTGAGCGCGGATGCGGCAAAGTTATTTGAATTTTTACGGGACGAGGGCGCGTCGTTTGCGGCGGATCTTGAAAACGCGACGCGGTTGACGGGCGACGCGTTGGCGCACGCGTTGACCGAACTCGTCTTGCGCGGTCTGGTCACGAGCGACGAAATCGAGCCGCTGCGTAATTTTCTCGCCTACGGCGGCGTTGGGCGCAGCGTCTGGCAGAATGACGCGGGCGCGCGCAAACCGTTGAGCGCGTTGGAATCTGATTTGGACGCGCGGCTCGGTCCGCGTCCGCTCAAACAAACGCGTTATCGGGAAGCGAAAAAACGGGCGCAGGAGCGTGTCGCGCGCGTCTTGGCGCCGCAGGCGGCGGCGTGGCGCGGACGCTGGACCTTGACGCAGCGCGCGAGTATTTTGGGTGCGCCTTTGACGGACGCGGAACGCGCGGAAAAATGGGCGCGCGTTTTATTGGAGCGATACGGCGTGCTTACGCGCGCGGTTTTGGAACGCGAAGAAAACGCGCCGTTGGATTTGCTGTATCCCGTGTGGCAAAGAATGGAATGGCGCGGGCAGGCGCGGCGCGGCATTTTTGTCGCGGACGTGCCGGGCGTGCAATACGCGCTGCCCGAAGCGGTGGAACAATTGCGCGCGATGCGTGACGCGTCGAGTACGGAACGAACGCCGTTCGATGACGCGTCCGGTACGGAACGAACGCCGTCCGATGACGCGTCCGGTATGGAACGAACGCCGTTTCGTTCCATCCCTGCGGCGGGGAACGCTGCGGTGGGGAACGCTGCGGTGGGGAACGCTGCGGCGAGCGTTCCCTACATTTTGAATGCGTGCGACCCCGCGAATCTTTTTGGCGGCGAAGGAAGCGCGTGGAAATTTGCGCGCGTGCCTTCGACGCAGCTTGTGTTGTGGCGCGGGCAGCCGGTTTTAATTGCCCAAGAAAATGGCGAACGACTTGCGGCGCCGGAGGCAAGCGCTGAAATTTTGCGCGCGGCGCTGCAAGTTTATTTTGAACGTCCGCACGCGCCGCGACATATCATTGTGACGGAATGGAATGAGGAAAACGTTTTGGGAACTGCGGGCGAAAAATTTTTGCAGGCGCTGGGTTTTTATCGGATGCCCAAGGGCATGGAGCGATGGCGGTAGGGCTGGCACAAAGTCGCGTGTCGGGCCAAGACCCCAAGTGTTTTGCGACGCGAATGCCCATCGCGTCGCGCGGCGCGGCAAAAACGCTTGGGGTCTTGCGGACAATGTGCCAGCCCTGGCGATGGCGGCTGGACGCATAGACACGCGCTTGGATTTTTGTTATACTTGGTTTAGTGACGCGTCGAACGCGTCGCGGAAATTTATTTTCAATGATTCGAGCTCTGCGCTCAAGGAGGAGTGTTATGGCTGCGCTTGCCGCTTCCACAAGTAAAGTGAGTGTCCCCTGGTGGTTGTTCCTTATCGAAGGCATTGCGTCAATTATTGTGGGGCTGCTGCTGCTGACCAATCCGGCGGTCACCATTATCGTGTTGGTCCAGTTTCTCGGCATTTGGTGGCTCGTTGGCGGGATTCTGGACATTGTGAGTATGTTTGTTGACAGTACCGCGTGGGGTTGGAAATTATTTAGCGGCATCATCGGCATTATTGCCGGGATTGTCATTTTGCAGCATCCTTTTCTGGCGGCGATTGGCGTGACGCAAATTGTCGTCATTGTCGTCGGTATTCTGGGCATCATGCAGGGCATCATGGGCCTCATCGGCGCGTTTCAGGGCGGCGGCTGGGTCTCGGCGCTGCTCGGCGTGGTCAGCATCGCTATCGGGTTGCTGTTGATTTTCAATCAATTGGCGGCGGGCATCGGCTTGTGGCTGCTGATTGCGATTTTGGCGCTCGCCGGCGGCGTCATTGCGATTTGGCAAGCGTTCCAAATCAAGAAAATGCAAAGGGCGTAAAAGCTCAAACGCTGCGCGTAATGGCGTGATGCCTTGACCGGATCAGGCGATTACTTGCAAAAGAAACGCGTTTCGTTACGAATCATAAATCAAGCGGTTTCAACTTGCGCGAGCTGAAACCGCTTTTTTATGCCCAATACCTTTTTCCGCGCGTTTTTGCGGATGGGCGAAGATATGGTTCTGCGCGGCAGATTTTCGAGCGTCCAACCATGAGTGAATTTTGGAATTTGCTGTGGCTGCTTGCGTGTCTCGGCGGCGTGTTGTTTGTGTTTGCCGCCGCGTTGGCGCCGTTGGAAGCGTTGACGTGGTGGGCAGGTTGGTCGTCGCAACCCGCGCCCGCCGCGCCCTTGCCGATGGAACCCGCACGCGCGTCCGCCGCGTCCGCGTATGTGGTGTATTTGAGCGGCGTCGCGGCGATTGACCCGAGCGGCATGCATCCCAAAGAAAAAGCGTTTCTCGACGGTTTGGAAAGCGCAATGCCCGACGCCGCATTGGTGCGCGATGTGTTTGCGTATTCGGCGACCAACAATCCGTTGACGGGCGAACGCGCCTTGTCGCAGATGTGGCAGCGTATCAACGCCTTGTCGGTGAAACGCGGCAAACGCCTCACCGATTGGGCGGGTTTGGGTTTGGTGATATTGCGGAACTTGACGCAGGTTCTCGTCAGCGCGGATTCGCGTTACGGGCCAATTTTTAGTTTTGGCGTCGCCAAAGGGATTGCGGAACGTTTGCAGGATCACGGTTACGTTTTCGGCGCGCGCGCGCCGGTGATTCTCTTGGGCTATTCGGGCGGCGGGCAGGTGGCGGTGGGCAGCGCGCCATATGTGGCGCAAATTTTACGGCGCCCGGTGTGGGTAATTGGCATCGGCGGCGTGTATTCCGACGATAAAGGGATTTTGCAGGCGGCGCATGTGTATCAATTGACCGGCACGCGCGATTTCACATGGCGCTTGGGCGATATTTTTTTTCCGGGACACTGGCGCATTTTTCCCCATTCGGCATGGAATCGCGCGCGGCGCGCGGGCTTGATTTCTTTTATCAACATGGGCCCCATGAAGCACACGCTCAAGGGCGATTATTTTTCGCGTTCGAGCAAATTGCCCGACGGCCAAACGCACGCGGAAAAAACGATTGCGATGATAGCGGAATTGGCGGCGCAATTACAGGCGCAGGCGCAAAACGCATCGGTCGCCAAGACATAAAGCATGGGCGAATTTATCGCGCAAGTATGGCAATTGTTGGCGGGCGCGTTGACGTTTGACGCCGCGGCGCTTGGCGCCGCGCTCGCCGCGCCGCTCCGTACGAATCCTTACACTGCCGCCATTTTAACCATCGCGCTGCTCGCGGGCATTTCGGAATTGTCGGGCGACAGCGTGGTGTGGTTTGTGAATCGCGTGCGTCCGGCGCGCTTGGTCGTTTCGCTCGCGCTGGAGGGCGTGTTAGTGGTGGTGAAATTATTTTTTTGGGCGTTCACGATTTGGCTGGTCGCGCGCGCGTTCTTTGGAACTGAACGCACGCTCGGCGATATTTTTTTGGCGGTCTGTTTGGGCAGCGCGCCGTTTGTGTTTGGCGTATTTATTTTTCTGCCGTATCTCGGTCAGGGTTTGCGCTGGCTCTTGAGCGTGTACAGTTGGCTGCTGACCGTCTTGTTGATCGCGCTCGAGTTGCAATTTGGCGTCGTTCCCGCCATCGTCTGCACGTTGGGCGGCTGGCTGTTGATTCAAATTGCCGGCGTCGCGTTGACGCGCCCGCGCGAGCTGTTTCAAGATTGGGCGTGGCGCAAAACGACGGGCGCGCCGTCGTTGGTCACGTTCGACGCGCAGATTGAGGAATTGACGCGGCATTTGCCGGACGCCGCGCGCGCGGGGCAAAAAACATAATTTCTGCAAGCGGACATAGAATCGTCCGCGCAGTTTTTGGAGACGAAATCGAAAACGCAAGAAAATCATGCCCGGGGAGGCAGCGATGACTCAAGTCGAACAACAACGCTTGCGGCAAGACGGCAAGGCGTGGAAAAAATGGGGACCCTATTTGTCGGAACGGCAGTGGGGTACCGTGCGCGAAGATTATTCTGCGAACGGCGACGCGTGGAATTATTTTTCGCACGATCAGGCGCGGGCGCGCGCGTACAAATGGGGCGAAGACGGTTTGGCGGGTTATGCCGACGACCATTCGCGTTTGTGTTTCGCGCTTGCGTTGTGGAACGGCCAAGACCCGATTCTCAAAGAGCGTTTGTTTGGCTTGACCAACAGCGAAGGCAATCACGGCGAAGATGTCAAGGAATATTATTTCTATCTCGATTCCACGCCGACGCACTCGTACATGAAATATTTGTACAAGTATCCGCAGCGCGCATATCCGTACGGCGCTTTGATTGAAAACAACCGCCGCCGCACGCGCAGCGATTTTGAGTACGAGTTATTGGATACGGGCATTTTCGACGACGACCGTTATTTTGACGTGTTTGTCGAATACGCCAAAGCCGCGCCGGACGATACTTTGATTCGCATCACGGCGGCGAATCGCGGACCGGCGGACGCGCCCCTGACGCTCTTGCCGCACTTGTGGTTTCGCAATACGTGGTGGCTGCACGCGGGCGCGCCGCGCCCCACGCTGCGCGCGCTGGACCCGCATACCATTCAGGCGCATCACGTCGAATTGGGCGATATGTATTTTTATGTGGACGGCGCGGCGGAATTGTTGTTCACGGAGAACGAGAGCGACAATGAAAAATTATTCGGCACGCCGAATCTGACGCCGTATGTCAAAGACGCGTTTCATCGGTATGTTGTGAATGGCGAAACGGCGCGCGTCAATCCCGCGCAAACGGGCACCAAAAGCGCCGCGCGCTTGAACGCCAACGTTCCGGCGGGCGGCAGCGTACAATTTTACCTGCGCCTATCCAATCTCGCGCCCGCTCAAATGGGCGAGGCGTTTGGCGCCGAGTTCGAGCGCTTGTTCAAGGAACGCGCCGCCGAGGCGGATGCGTTTTATGCGAGCGTCACGCCCGACACAATAGACGCCGACCGCGCGAATGTGATGCGGCAGGCATTGGCGGGCATGTTGTGGAGCAAACAACATTATTATTTCGATCTCGATCGCTGGTTGGAGGAACATCAAGCGCATCCGTTATTGTCGCCGCACGCGCGCGACGTGCGAAACAAAAATTGGTTTCACATGATCACGGACGATGTGATTTCGATGCCCGACAAATGGGAATATCCGTGGTTCGCCGCATGGGACCTCGCCTTTCATTGCGTCGCGTTGTGTCTGGTGGACGTGGACTTTGCCAAGCATCAACTCGACCTGCTGCTGCGCGAATTGTATTTGCACCCGAACGGTCAAATTCCCGCGTACGAATGGAATTTTGGCGACGTGAATCCGCCGGTTCACGCCTGGGCGACCATGTTTGTGTACAACATCGAAAAAGAACAGCGTGGTCAAGGCGATGCGGACTGGCTCAAGCGCTCGTTCCAAAAACTGCTGCTTAATTTCACGTGGTGGGTGAATCGCAAAGACCCATTGGGCAAGAATGTGTTTGAAGGCGGTTTTCTCGGTTTGGACAATATCGGGATTTTTGACCGCAGCGCGCCGCTGCCCACCGGCGGTTTTTTGGAACAGGCGGATGGCACCGCGTGGATGGCGTTGTTTTCGCAAAACATGCTCGAAATCGCGGCGGAATTGTCGAAATATGATTCGATGTATGAAGATATGGCGACCAAATTCGTTGAACATTTCTTTTGGATTGCGGGCGCGATGGACCGCATGGGCGATAATCAAGATGAAATGTGGGACGAACAGGACGGATTCTTTTACGATTTGCTGCGGCTGCCGAACGGCGACGGCATGCGGCTCAAAGTGCGTTCGATGGTTGGGTTGCTGCCCTTGTGCGCGAGCACTGTATTTTCGCCGGAAATGCGCAAGACGATGCCCAAGATGTTTAACCGCGCGCTCGAGTTTATTCAAGGACATCCCGAGCTCATGGCAAACATCGCGCCGCCCACGCGCAGCGAATTGACCGACCGCAATATCCTCGCCATCGTCAATCAAGACAAACTCCGCCGCATCCTCACGCGTTTATTGGATGAGAATGAATTTCTCAGCCCGTACGGCATTCGCGCCTTGTCGAAATATTACGCGACGCAGCCGTTCGTATTGCAGGTACGCGGCGAAGAATATCGCGTGTCGTACTTGCCGGCGGAATCGGACACGGGCATGTTTGGCGGCAATTCGAATTGGCGCGGGCCAATTTGGTTGCCGGTGAATTTATTGTTGATTCGCGCGCTGCTTCAACTCTATACGTACTATGGCGACGCATTCCAGATTGAATGTCCGACGGGTTCAGGTAACGCGATGACGTTGTTTAACGTGGCGGATGAAATTGCGAACCGGTTGACGAGCATTTTTACGCGCAATGCGGAAGGCAAGCGCGCGGTGTACGGCGGCTCGGAAAAATTTCAAAACGATCCGCACTGGCGCGACTATATTTTGTTTTACGAATATTTTCACGGCGACAATGGCGCGGGTTTGGGCGCGAGTCATCAGACCGGTTGGACCGGGTTGGTGGCGCGTTTGATTCAATCGCTGGGTTTTATACGCAGCAAAGACCTTTTGGCGGATGGCGCCAAAGCGGCGGGCGTTTATCACGCGGAAGAATAGAAAAAAGCGGCGCCGGTTGAAACCGGCGCCGCTTTTTTCTTGACAAACGCGAACGTTCAACTGCCCAATTGCATTTCTTCGGCTTCGCCCAATTGACCCGCGCCCGCTGCCATGTCGTCCAGCCCATCGAGCGCCATCGCGCGCCCGATGTCGCCTGCGGCTTCCGCCGCGGCGAGTTCCGCCAAACCCTCGGCGATTTTTTCTTGGCCGTGCGCCGCTTGGTCTTCGCTAATCGCGGCGGCGACCTGCGCGGCGGCTAGGGCGTTCATGCCGTCTTGCACTTCGCCCACGCCAAAATCCGCGACGCGTTGACCGCTCGCGCTGATGGAACGCGCCAGTTCGACGGCGCCGCGCGCGCGGCCAATGTCGCTCACCGCAAACGCTTTCATGCGGATGCCCATGTCGCTCAAGAATTGCGCGAGCGCCGGCATATCCATCGCATGGACGACTTCGCCGACGACGCTGATTTGCCCCGCCATGCCCGCGAGCTCCATGCCGCGCGCCAAATCGCCCACGCTCATCGCGCGCACAATTGCGCCCATCGAAGTGATGTTTTCCGAGACGGCGAGCATATCCGCGCCTTGCGATACGTCGCGCAGCGCGTTATTGGCGGCGACGTCGCTGAGCAGGGACATGTGGTCGGACGTTGCCAATGCGCTCATGCCCGTCGCCACATTCGCCGCGCCGGACGCGGCAGTCGCTTTCGAGACGAGATTCCATTCACTCGCCGCCATGAGCGCATCTTCGCCGCGCGACATTTGCGCCGCGCCCGCGTACGCTTTTTCCGCCGCCAACTTTTCTTGCTTGCTTACCGCTTTGGTTGTTTTTGCCTTGGCGGTTTTTTTGGTTTTTGCCATAGTTGCCTCCTTTGGAATTTGGAATTCGGAGTTTGGAATTCGGAATTTAGAATTTGGAATTTGGAATTCGGAATTTAGAATTTGGAATTTGGAATTCGGAATTTAGAATTTGGAATTTGGAATTTGGAATTTGGAATTTGGAATTCGGAATTCGGAATTCGGAATTCGGAATTTGGAATTTGGAATTTGGAATTTGGAATTTGGAATTCGGAATTCGGAATTCGGAATTTGGAATTCGGAATTTGGAATTTGGAATTCGGAATTTAGAATTTGGAATTTGGAATTTGGAATTCGGAATTTAGAATTCACGCTTCGTCGCGCCAACCCAATTCGCGCAAAAAGATTTTGTCGGCGGGCGTCAAAGCCGCGCGCGCCAATAAATCGGGCCGCCGTTCCCACGTGCGCTTGAGCGCTTGGCGCCGCCGCCATTGTTCAATCTGCGCGTGATGCCCCGACAATAAAATATCCGGCACGCGCATTCCGCGAAATTCGAGCGGACGCGTGTACTGCGGATGTTCCAACAATCCCGTCGCGTGCGAATCTTGATGCGGCGCCGCGGGGTCGCCGACGACGCCGGGAATAAAGCGCGCAATTGCGTCTATTAAAACCATCGCCGGAATTTCGCCGCCGGTCAACACATAATCGCCGATGGAAATTTCATCCGTGACCAGCGCGCGCACGCGTTCGTCCATGCCTTCGTAATGTCCGCAGAGGATGCCGATGCGCGGCTGCTGCGCGTACGCGCGCGCGATTTCGGTGTTGAATACGCGCCCTTGCGGCGTCGTCAAAATCAACGGCGGACGCCGCGCAGGGTCGGCGCCCAAAACGTTTTCGACCGCTTCATAAAGCGGTTCCACCTTCATCACCATCCCGCCGCCGCCGCCGTAAGGCGTATCATCGCAGACATGATGTTTGTCGTACGCAAACGCGCGCACATTGTGCGTCGCAATTTCGAGTCGTCCCGCCGCGCGCGCGCGCTGCAACATGCTGTCGTCGAACACGCCCGCAAACATGCCGGGGAACAAGGTGAAAATATCGAACCGCATCGCGCGCTATTGTAGCACAAAAATCCGGCGCTTTCCGCTTCAAGTTCTATATTTTTTCATTCTTTCGCCAAGATTTGTTCCGACCCGTCGGATTCGCGCAAGGGCTGACTGTAGCGCGCCGGCGTAGCACGAGTCAATCGCTTGGACAATCGACAAAAGCGGCGCGGCGCGCAGCGCAAATTTGAAATCTGCGGTCTTGACGCGGCGTGCCGTTAGAAATTTGTCCCGTTTTCAAGCGATGGGTAATCGCCGCATAAAAAAAGGTTGAAAATTTGGTTTGATTGGAGTATGCTATAGGCAGTAGTCCGTTCAAGGAGGCACACCATGTTACATCAATTTATATTTCGCAGTTTGGGATGCCGGACGGTTTTACTTGCGCTGGCGTTATTGGGCGGAGTGAGCGGTTGCTTTGGAGCTCAACCGCCGGCAAAGCCAACCATCGTCATTGTCACGCCGCCGAATGGCAGCGTGTATAGCGTCGGCGAACAGGTCGTCGTGCAATCCGCCGCCGCCGATGCCATCGGAATTGCGCGCGTCGAATTGTATGCGGACGGTCTCCCCGTGCATGTGGCGTCCGCGCCCGTTGCCAATCAAGTCCAATTTTCCACGCTGCAAAGTTGGACTGCCGCCTCGCCCGGCGCGCATACGCTCACCGTGCGCGCATACAACGCCGCCGGCACAATGGCGGAAGCGGGCGTTGTAGTGACTGTCAACGAAATGCCCGCCCAAACCGCCTCGCCCGAGCCGACCATTCTCATTCCGACGCTTGTCACATTGGCGACGCTGGCGCCGCTGCCCACCGCCGCGCCGCCGCCCACCGAAACGGCGACCGTCCCGCCGCCCACCGAAGCGCCGCCCACGCAGACGGCTGCGCCCACGTTGCCGTCAACGGAAACCGCTTTGCCAACGGCGCCGACGTGCGTTCTCAGTTCGCAGTACGTCGCCGATGTTACGATTCCCGATGGCGCCCTGATGAATCCGGGCGCGGCGTTCACCAAAACGTGGCGCGTCCGCAATAACGGCACGTGCGCGTGGGATAGCAACTTTATGATTGCGTTTGTGTCGGGCGCCAATCTGGCGGGTTTTACGCAAAATCTCATCGCGCCGACCGCGCCCGGCGCGATGGCAGATATTTCGATTCCCATGACGGCGCCCGCGAGTAACGGCGCGTACACGGGATTTTGGCGCTTGCGCGACGCCAACGGCCAATTTTTCGGCACGAGTCTTTCGGTGAAAATTTTGGTCGGCAGCCCGACGGCGGCGGCGACGCATACAACCGTGCCGCCGACGGTCGTCACGCCGCCGTCGGGCTGCAGCGGCACGCCGGACGATTTTGCATTCACCGTTTCGCCCGCGACGATTAGCGCGGGACAAACGGCAACGCTTTCGTGGAGCGCCATTACGAATGCGAACGGCGCTTTTCTGGACGGACAGGGAGTTTCTACGCCCGGCACGCGCCAAGTAACGCCGACGCAAACGACGACCTATACGCTCGAAGCGCGCTGCGGCACGAATACGCGCACCAAGACCGTGACGGTGGATGTGACGGGCGTGAGCGCGCCAAGTTTTGGCGGACACTGGAACGTTCGCAACGGCGGCACGGGAGATTGTACGGGGGACTTTACGGTTCTGGGCAATTCGTTCAGCGGAACTTTTTGCCGCAAGGGCAACACCATAACCCAGACCGGTTCGCTGCAAGGCACAATCCAAAACGTCGGCAATGGCTTGAAGGTAACCGGCAATTACACCATCCCCGGCGCGACCAACGGGACGTTTAGTTTCCTTTTGGCTGCAGCCAATCCAAATCGCTTTCGCGGTTCTTTTCTCGCGTTTGGGACGCCGGTTGAATTTTGCGGTTGGCGCGATGGCGCATCGCCGCCCGGGACCTGTTTCTTGGCGCCCTAACGCGATGTACAAGAAAAAATAAAAAACGCAAGACGCTTGCGTCTTGCGTTTTTTTATTTGAGCGTGAGACCGCGCGCGGGATTATGGAAGCGCGCTGCACATATAGCCGGTGGCGCCAGCTACTTTGGCGCCGCCGTACGGATTGCCGACCGAAGCGATAATCTTTGGCGGCGTTTTGCCTTTGGCTTTTACGAATGTCATGCCGCGAAAATTGGAACCTGCCGCCGCAAATAAGCTGTCGGAAAAATTCAGCGTCGCCGCCGCATACGGCGCCAGCTTGACGGTGGTTTGCATCAATTTCGCGCCCGTGTTCGGGTCGAACAGACGCACCAAAATTTTGGCGTTGCGCGCTTCGGTATTCAACAAGGCGAGCTGCGTGTTTTCCGTCGCGGAACGCGCGGTATTGCCGCAGACGTAACGCGTGTTCACTTGCGAATTTGCCAAACCGTCCACGCCGCTCAAGCGCTTGCCTTTGTTCATGACGCCGAACGTACTCACGCCGAGCGGTTCGGTGGAAGTCACTTTTGCCCAACCGACGAACGCATTGCCGAGCGCGGCGAACGCGGCATCGTTCAACAAAAATTGCGCCAAGCCGTTCGCGGGAACGTCGGCTGCCGTTTGCGCGCCCGCCGGACTGCCGTCCATCTTGAAAAATTCAATCGTAATATCGGCGGCGTTCGCGCCATTGTTTCGCGCAAAAATTTCGGACCAATTTTGCCCCGCGCCCTTGCCGTTGACTTTGCGTTCCACCGAATTTAAATAGACCAGCGTATCTTGCTCATTGGCGGCGAGCGCGCGGACCGCCGCCGTATCTTTGAAATAACGCGTTTGCAGCGCGGCGACGATCTTTTGCGTCGAAGCGAGCGTGACGGTGCCGGTAAAAGGCGAACCGGAAAAAAGCGCGTTCGTGTTGAGATAGAATGAACCGCGCGCGGCGAGCGTTTCGTTTTGCTGATGCGCTATTGTACCGTCGGCGTTGTAAAACGTAAGCGTCACATTGGCGTTCGCGGCGGCGGTATTTTGAATGGCGAGAATGCTGTTTTGCGTATCGTCGGCGAGATGCCGCGCCAGCGGAAACGTGAGCTGCAGCGCGGGCGCGCTGACGCCTTCGTACGCGTCGCGCGCGCTGTTGGCGCCGTTCGCCGCAAGCGCCAACGCCTGTACATTTTTGTCGGAAGAAATCACGGCGTTGCCTTGAAAGTTGGCGCCGAGCGTGTTGGGCAAGGCGATAATTTTCGCGCCGTTCGGACTGATCGTTTCGATCGTCGTAAAAACCGCCGCGCCCGCGCTGTCGTAAATCTCAATTTGCACCGTCGCGCTGCCGGTAGTGTCGGGATTGAATACGACGATTTGCGAGGTCATGGCGCCCGGCGCAATCGGCGCAAGTTCGGCGCTGTCCGCTTCGGCGTTCGCTTCGTCCGGTTCTGCGGTGGCGATGGGTTCAGGCGTGGCGGTAGCTTTGGGTTGGCGTACGCGCGTGGGGCGCGCGGTGGCAGTCGGCGCGGCTTGCGCCAACACATTCAGCGTGAACGGCAGCTGCGACAACAAGAGCGCCAACGCCGTCAAGCTTGGAATTATCAAAATCAAAAATCGTTTCATTGCGTATCCAACAAACGTTTGGTTGCGTCGCACACGGCAAACCTTACGGGGCGGGCATCGGTTCGCGGCGCTGTGACACAAACGTTTTGAGCGCGATAACCGCGACTTCCGGTTCGTCGATGGGCAAGGTCAAACGTTCTAACGGGCACAGACCGTCGTTCTGACGATTTTTAATCAAAGGGATGGTGCGCTCGGCGTGAAATGGAATTTTGTATTTTGCCAAAACGGCGGCTGCCAATTCGCTGCCCAAGGGCGTATAGACTTGGGCCATCTCGGTGTATGCCGCGATGAGCGCCACCGCTTTGCCCACGACTTTGTCCGCCAAACTCGCGCCGCGCGCCGCGTCGGGCGATTCCGCCAGCGTTTGCAGTAATTCGCTAATGCCGCTGCGCGTGCCGGTGGCGACGACTTGGCTGTGTTTGACCAAGACGAACGCATAATCGTCGCCGCGAAAGATTTCGATCGCGCGTTCCAAATCCGTCATGGCAAAAGTGTATCACGCAAAAAGGGCAAATGCAAAAACGCCGCGCCATTTTTTGCGGCGCAATGCTATAATGAATGGCGGCGAGGCGAAAAATGAAATTGGCTGTGGGTTCCGACGAAAAGACCTATTTGACCGACCGCGTGACGCAGGAATTGCAAAAGCGCGGGCATACGCTCGAATTATTTGGACCGCTGAATGAGGAAACGGGCGCGGCGCGCGCGCTGAATTGGGTTCAGGCGGCGCAAGCGGTGGCGGAAGCGGTTATCGCCGGACGCGCGGCCGAAGGCATTTTATTTTGCTGGACCGGCACGGGCGTTGCGCTGGCGGCGAACAAAGTCCCGGGCGTTCGCGCGGCATTGTGTCACGACGCGGAAACGGCGCGCGGCGCGCGTTTGTGGAATCGCGCGAACGTTTTATGTTTGAGCTTGCGCGCCACGTCTGAAATCGTCGCGCAAGAAATTCTCGACGCGTGGTTCAATACGCCGTTGGGCGCCGACGCGGCGGATCTGCTGGCGGTGGCGCAGGTTGAAGCGATGGAACGCAAATATGCACGCGGCAAGCGCGCGCGTAAAAAAGGCGCGGGCGCCAAGACGCGGCGCGCGCGCGGTCCAAAAGACGCGCGAAAAAGAGACGGACATGGAAATTAAAATCAATAATGCCACGCTGCAAATCGTTCAAGGCGATATCACCGCCCAAGACACGGACGCGATTGTGAATGCGGCGAACGAGTCGCTGCTTGGCGGCGGCGGCGTGGATGGGGCGATTCATCGCGCGGCGGGACCGCAGCTGTTGGCGGAATGTCGCACGCTCGGCGGCTGCGCGACGGGCGACGCCAAAATCACGCGCGGGTACAACTTGAAAGCCAAGTACGTGATTCACGCGGTGGGCCCCGTATATTACGACGGCGCGCGCGGCGAGGCGGAATTGTTGGCGTCCGCGTATCGGCGTTCGTTGGAACTCGCGCACGCGCATCAATGCGCGAGCGTCGCCTTTCCCGCGATTTCAACCGGCGTGTACGGGTATCCGATGGACGCCGCCGCGCGCATTGCGTTCGCGGCGATGCGCGAATTTTTACAGACGCACGCCGCGCCGGGCTTGATACGCATGACGTTGTTTGACGCGCGCGCGCGGCAAATACACGCGCGCGCATTACAAGAAATTTTGGCGTGACTCTTGTACAGGCGCGCCCAGGTCAGCCCTTGCGCGAATCCGGCGAATCGGCATGAATCTTTGCGAAAAAAATATGGAAATTTCGCGTAAATTTGCGTTGATTCGCGCGGAAACGGTTCGCGCGGCTGCGACGTAGATTAGGGCATGGACGAAAAATATCTGGACGTAAACGGTTGGCGCACGCGGTATGTGAGCGCGGGCGCGCGGGGGCCCGCGCTCGTATTGCTGCACGGTTTGGGTTCGTCGCTCGACGCGTGGCGGCTGAATCTTGACCCGTTGGGCGAATCGTTTCGCGTGGTGGCGCCGGACCTTTTGTATTTTGGCAAAAGCGCTAAACCTGCCAGCGCGCCGACGCACGCGGCATTTAGCGCGTTCGTTACCGCGTTCATGGACGCGTTGGGCATTGCGCGCGCGACGTTGGTCGGCAATTCGATGGGCGGCGCGGTTGCGACGCGCACGGCGCTTGACGCGCCCGAACGCGTCGAGCGTTTGATTCTGGTGGACCCGGCGGGATTCGGACGCGGCTTGGCGTGGTGGCTGCGTTTGCGGACGCTGATTGATTTGCGTTCGCGCGGCAGACCGTCGCCGTTCATGCTGCGGCTCGGCTTGAAGCAAACGTTTTACAATCCGGATTGCGTGCCGCCGGATTTGATTGACGCGATGGTGGAATTGAATCAAGAGCCGGGCGCGTTTGAAGCGTATCGCCGCGTTTTGCGGATAGGCGTAGATTGGCGCGGCTTGAAAGATACTATGTTGGCGCAAGTGCGCGATGAGGCGCATCGGATTCGCATCCCGACGCTTTTGGTGTGGGGCAAACAAGACCGCGTCGTGCCGTTGGCGCAAATGCAGGTCGCGCAAGAAAAAATTCCGCACGCGCAAACGTTTGTGTTTGACGCGTGCGGCCATGCGCCGCAAATCGAACATGCGGCGGAATTTAACGCGTTGACGCGCGATTTTGTCTTGGCGACGCCGGACGCTGCGCCGTCGTGAGCGCGCAAAAAAAAGACGGACGGCAATCTGCCGCCCGCCTTTTTATTTTTCCGGCGTCGCGGTTTTACCGCGCAGGACGCGCCAGATGACGCCGACGCCGATGGCGATGAGGATGAGGGGCCATGCCATGCCCGCCCATTGCAGCAGGTTCAACGCCATACCGTTGAGCCACAAAGCCAGGGCGACCAAGCCGAGAAGGGCTGCCACAATCAACGCCCAAGCGTGCAAGCTGCGCGTAAATAGCAGCGCCAAGACCGAAATCGAAGCAAAGCCGACGGCGAGACTCGCAAGCATCAAAGCGCCAGATTGCATCTCGCTCAATTTTGCGCCCAAGTTCGAAACCAAAAAGATGCCCGCGGCGACGCCGCCCAGAATGCCCGCCGGAATAAAAAATGCCGCTTGGCGCGTGAGAATACCCCAGCTCAAAAAGATGAGCGCCAGCGCGCCGGTAATCAACCAACCCAAGGCGGCAGTATGGGCGAATTGCGCGACAAAGACCAACAGGCCGATGAGAATCAATGCCGCGCCGCCAATCAGACCGTTGCGTTGTTTGTCAGATAAAGAATGTAACATGCTTTGACGCTCCTTTTAATCATATTGTCGTTTGCAGCTTGGCGCCGGCAGTATGTCAAATACGTGAATCGCGGGTCAAATTTAGGTCGTAATCGTAATGCAAGTCGAAAACAAGCCGCGGGCTGTCCAAGTCGCAGCTTTGCCCAAGACCCCAAACGTTTTCGACGCGTTGCGCGGTTTGATGGCCAAGAGCGCCCAAAACGTTTGGGGTCTTGCGGACTTGACAGCGCTCAAAAAACAAGCCGCGGGGCTATTGACAGTTGGATGAAAAGCTCCTATACTGTCCTTGCGTTTGCGGTCAACTTGGTTTGACGGCGGACGCTTCCAGAGGTCAGTAACGGCGATGAGCAGTGAACGCTTGCAAGTGACGAACTAGAATCCAGACGCGTGCGCGTCTGGATTTTTTGTTTCCCGACTCGTGTGGGGAAAAATAATTGGCGCGTGCAGCTCTCGCCCGGCTCCGTCGAGAAAATAAATATCTTTTTCACCCGCGCGGTGAAAACCCATCAATTCAAGGAGGATGTCCGATGGATTCCAGCATGATCGGCAAGATTGAAAAAGCGCGACGTTATGCCAGCGAAGCAAGCGAGCGCATTGCGTTTGACAGTTTTCAAGCCGAAATCAAAGGCGATAATGACGCGCATACCGTCGCCTATGCGCAGGGCGTATGGCAATGCGGTTGTCATTATTTTGCAACGCATCGGTGGTGCAGTCACACCAAAGCGATGGAATACCTGTTGGACGGTATGATTGACCAAGCGGAGCTGCTGCCCAGCGCCGCATAGAGCCGACAGCGGCTCAAGTCAGAGCGGGGAAAAGAAATTTTCTTTTTCCCGCTTTTTTTTTATGGGTTCAAGCCATCCTATGTTACACTCGCGTTCATGCTGAAACAGAAAACTTTGTGGATTGGCGTCATTATCAGCTTGGGTTTGCTGGCGGTCGTATTTTATGGCACCGACTTGGGCGCCATCGGCGACGCGTTTCGGACGGCGAATTATTTTTATCTGCTCCCGGCGATTGCGTTGTATTTTATCGGCGTGGTTATGCGCGCGGTACGGTGGCATTATTTATTGCGTTCCATCAAACCGATTGGCATTTGGCGATTGTTCCAAGTGACCGTCATCGGTTACATGGTCAATGATTTGTTGCCGTTTCGCATCGGCGAATTGGCGCGCGCGTATATTTTGGGCGAAACGGAGCGCATCAGCAAGGCGTCCGTCTTGGTCACGATTCTTTTGGAACGCGTTTTTGACGGCGTGACCATGCTGTTGTTTATCGGCGTCGCGTCGTTTTTCTTGCCGTTGAATGAGGCGCTGCGGACGCTGCTGCTGCTTGGCTCGCTTTTATTTGCCGCAATCGTCGTCGGCTTGGGCATTGCGGTGAGTTTGCGCGAACGTTTGGACGCGTTGATGCGGCGCGCGTTGGAACGTCTGCCCGAAAAATGGAGCGCGCGCGGTCTGCGTTTGGCGGATTCTTTTTTTCTCGGCTTGTCCGTTTTACGCAATCCGGTGGACGCGGTGGCGGCGCTCGCGTTTTCGATTTTGGCGTGGCTGTTTGAAGCGGGCATGTACGCGGTCCTGGCGCTCGGTTTCGGCATCGCGCTGCCGTTCCCCGTTTTTGTGTTGGCGACGGCAGTGGCGAATCTCGTGACGATTGTGCCTTCGACGCCGGGATATGTCGGCGTCTTTGACGTGCCGGTCAAAGCCATTCTCGCGCTCTTTGGCGTGAATGAAAGCGTCGCGGCGTCGTACACCTTGCTGTTACATGCGACGTTGATTGTGCCGGTCGTATTTTTGGGTTTGGCGCTCATGTGGCGGCTCGGACTTTCGTTGGGTCAATTACGCAAACAGGGCGCGCGCAGCGCGGCGTTAACAGAGACGTAAAACGCGCGGCGCGCTGTCACGCGTTTGTTATTTCGGCATGGTCATTTTGTAATGACCCCCTATTGTCAGGCGCGCGCGCGTATGATAAAATTTGATTAAATCGCTTATGTCCACTCCAACCGACCAACAACTGGTGCAATACATTGTGCAAGGCAGACGCGACGCGCTGGCGCAATTGTTTGAACGCTACAGCGCGGACCTGTACGATTATTTGGCGCGTCTCGTCGGCGACCGCGATCAAGCCGCGCGTCTGCTCGATACCGTATTCATGCGCGTGCCCGGCGCCGCGCCCGGTTTTCAGGCGCGCGATTCCGTGCGCGGCGGTTTGTACAGCATGGCGCGCGAAGCCGGTCTGGATTGGCTGCGGCAGCGCGGGTGGTTGGACGGTTTGCCGCCGAGCGACGAGCCGATTGCGCCCGGTTTGCAAGGCGATGTGTGGAAAGCGGCGCGCGCGATGCCCGCGTTCTTTCGCGCCGTTTTGATTACCGAAGAATTGCAGCCGTTATCGCCGACGGAAAAAGCGCGCGCATTGGGCGTGAGCCGCACCGATTTGCCGCGTTTGATTGAAGAAGCGCGCCGTTCGTTTCAACGCATTTACGATTCACAAGCGCGCGCCGAAGGACGTCCCACTTCCGAACAAATCAATCCCGATACGGTGTGGAATGCGCGGCGGCGTTTGCCCGTCGAAGGCGGTTCGCTCTTTGGCTTTTTGCCGTTGATTGCGCTGCCCGATTCCTTAAAAGACCAGATTCGGCGGCATGTGGTCGAAGCGATGATGCCGGTGGCGACGCGGCCGCCTCAATTGGAACAGGAAGGGGAGGGCGCGAGCGCTGCCGTCATTGGCGGCGCGGCTGCAGGCGCGACGACGGCAGCCATGCTCAACAATGCTCCGCCGCCGGCGCAGCCGCCGATTGTACCGGCGCAGCCCGCTCCGCTGCCGCAGCAATCGCCGCCGCCGACCGAGCCGCCGCCCGCGCGCGGCGGCATTCCGATGACGGCGATTGGCGCGCTCGTGGGGATTGCGTTGGCGCTGTTAATTTGCGCGGGCGTCTTTTGGCTCACGCAGCCGCGCGGCGGAATTAGCATTACGAGCGTAAATCCGCCGAATAGCGCGACCGTGATGCAAACGCCGCAGATGAATGTGTTTGCAATTTTTCAATCCGCCCGCGGCGTGGACACTGACAAAAGTTCGATTGAGATTGACGGCAAACGCTATCAGGCGGCGATTCAGGGCAATACGGCGAGCTGGACGGGGCCGCTCAACGTCGGTTCGCATAACGCCAAAGTGCAAGTGGTGGACACGAACGGCGCAAGCGCGGAACAAGCGTGGACTTTTTTTGTTACGAACAACGAAATCCAGACGCCCAACGCGGTCACGTCGCCAACCGTTTTTGCGACAGTGACGCCGATTTTCCCAATTACGCCGGAAGCCACCGTCACGCCCATCGTCGTGACGCAGCCGCCGATTATTCCGACGGCAACCTTTATTGTGCCGACGCTGCCGCCCGGTTTCACCGCGACGCCTTGTACCGCCGGGGTTGCTGGCACGGTGTTTAACGATTTGAACGGTAACGCGATTCGTGACCCGAACGAGCCGGGCTTGTCGAATGTGAATCTCACGCTGCTCACGCAGAGCAATTCGTGGGTGAGCGCGACGACTTCGGACATGTTGGGCAATTATTTGTTTGGCAACGCGCAGCTCGGTTTTTATCGCATTCAGGCGCAAACGCCCGCGGGCTGGTTCCCGACAACTTCTTCCACCTTGTCGGTGAATTTGCTCGGCTGCGGCACGGTCAACAATTTCAATTTTGGGTTTGCCCAAACGCCGCAAAATACGGCGACCTTTACGCCGCCGCCGACTACGCCCGCGCCATCGTTTGCCGTCACCAACGCCGCCGCGTTTGTAACGCCGCCGTTCAGCACGTCCTGCCCGCAAACTTTTTCATTCAATGGTTCGATTACGACGAATGGCCCCGGCGTCGTATCGTATCAGTGGGTTCGCAATGACGGAACTTTGAGCCCGGTGCAGACGCTGAATTTTATGTTTGCGGGGACGCAAAACGTTTTCCCGGATTCCTTTACGTTGGGCGCGCCGGGCTTTAACTATAGCGGTTGGCAGCGCATCCAAGTGCTTGCGCCCAACGCGCTGTCTTCGCCGTTGGCGAATTTCACGTTGAATTGCGCGCCCGCGACGACGGTTGTTCCGACCACCGTCGTGCCGCCGACAACGGTTGTGCCGCCCACCACCGTCGTGCCGCCGACGACGGTAGCGCCATTTGTCGTGACCGGCGCGAGCGCGAGCGTTTCGCCGACGTCGAGCAGTACGTGTCCGCAGCTCTTTACCTTTAACGGCAATATCACCGCCACCGGCGCCGGCACTCTCACGTATCAATGGGCGCAAAGCGACGGCGTGAACGGGCCCGTGCAGACCTTGACGTTCCTCGCGCCCGGCGTTCAAAACGTCTCGCCGCACACTTGGAATATCACTGCCGTACCGCCGTTCGTGTTCACCGGGTCCGCCAAAATCAAAGTCCTCTCGCCCAATGCGTTGGATTCGATGGACGCGGTGATTGCGTTGAATTGTTTGCCGCCGACGCTGATACCGACGCCGACGCCATCGCCGACGCCATAACTGTAAATATAAAACGAGCGCAGTATGCACACTGCGCTCGTTTTGGTTAGAGGACGCTGCGCGCGGTGCGCGCGGATTTTATTTCCCCTCTTGTTCGCCCACCGGTTCGGGCTGCATAGTTCCCACAAAGCCAACGCCGCTGCCGGTATCGAGAAAAAGATACAACGGTTTTTCAAAACGCAGCATGCCCATCAGCGCTTCAAAACGGCTGATGGGATAATTGATGGCGGGAACTTTGACGCCGGTGGGTTGAATCTCGCCGTTGGGAATGACGGGGCCCCCGTCGGGATAAAAGCCGATGCGTCCGCTGAAAACGCCCGAGGCGTACACTTGGATCACCGCTTGAAATTGCGTGGGGCCGCTGTAATAAAATGCCTGATACGAATCAAAGCCGTTGGTATATTGCGCCATGTGAATGCTCCTTGGGCGTTGGCACGCCGCGTCTTTGCCGATTTGCTATCCATTATAACCGCGATGTCAATTCTTTCAAGCGGCATTTTAGGGCAAGTCAAGCCCCCAAACGTTTGGCGGCAACATGTCCATCGAGCCGCGCAGCGCGTCGAAAACGTTTGGGGTTTCAGAGTACAGCGGCGGCTTGCGCAGCCCTGACTGGGGATGGGGACGGGGGTTGAGTCTAGCGCGGCGTTATATTATAATCGCTCACACAGGATTGGCTGGGGACGCGCCCGTTCCGGGTACGCGGCGCGTCATTGGAGATTCGCTCATGCTTGCCAAAGTGACTTCGTGCGCCGTAATCGGTTTGGATGGACAACTGATTGATGTTGAAGTGGACATTAGCGGCGGGCAGGTAGCGTTCACGGTGGTCGGTTTGCCGGATGCCGCCGTGCAGGAATCGCGCGAGCGCGTGCGTTCCGCAATCAAAAATTCCGGTTTGAATTTTCCCCTCAAACGCATGACCGTAAATTTGGCGCCCGCCGATTTACGCAAAGAAGGTCCGGCGTACGATTTGCCGATTGCGGTCGGCGTGTTGGCGGCGTCGGAACAAATTACCGCCGCGTTGTCCGACGCGCTGATTGTGGGCGAACTTTCGCTCGACGGTTCGGTGCGTCACACGAACGGCGTGCTGTCCATCGCGTTATTGGCGCAAGAGCGCGGCATCAAAACGTTGTACGTTCCCGCCGCCGACGCGCCCGAAGCGGCGCTCATTTCCGGCGTCCAAGTCATTCCCATTGAATCGCTGTTTGCGTTGTACGCGCATCTGCAAGGGTTACAGCCGATTTCGCCTTTTCAAGCGACGCAGCAGTACGATTCGGACAACGTTCCGACGTATCCGGTGGATTATGCCGAAATCCGGGGTCAAGAACACGTCAAGCGCGCGTTGGAAATTGCGGCGTGCGGGCAGCACAACGTTATCATGACCGGCCCGCCGGGCGCGGGGAAAACGCTTTTGGCGCGTTCGCTGCCTTCGATTTTGCCGCGCCTCGCGCTGACGGAAGCGTTGGAAATCAGCCGCATCTATAGCGTGAACGATTTGCTGCCGGACGATTCGCCGTTGGTGCGGCAGCGTCCGTTCCGTTCGCCGCATCACACGATTTCGTTCGCGGGTTTGATTGGCGGCGGACGTTGGCCCCATCCGGGCGAAATTTCGCTCGCGCATCGCGGCGTTTTATTTTTGGACGAATTGCCGGAATTTGATTCGCGCAGTTTGGAGGGCTTGCGTCAGCCGCTCGAAGACAAAATTGTCACAGTGTCGCGCGTGAGCGGTTCGCTGACCTTTCCCGCGAACTTTATGTTGGTCGCCGCGCTCAATCCCTGTCCGTGCGGTTATTACGGCGACCCGATCAAAGAGTGTACCTGTTCGCCGGCGTTGATTGCGCGCTATCAAAAACGCATTTCGGGTCCGCTGCTCGACCGCATTGACATTCATATCGCCGTGCCGCGCGTGGAATTTGAAAAATTGTCAGGCGACCGCTTGGGGGAACCGTCCGCCCTCATTCGGGAACGCGTCGAGCGCGCGCGGGAAATTCAACGCGCGCGTTTTGAACGGGGCGCGCCTAGCGCCGGAATCAAGCTGCTGGTGAATGCGGACATGGGTCCGGCGGAGGTGCGGCAGTTTTGCGAATTGGACGAGGCGGGGAAGCAATTGATGCGCGCGGCGATGAAACAATTGAACCTGAGCGCGCGCGCGTTTCACCGGATTTTGAAATTGGCGCGGACGATTGCGGATTTAGCCGAGAGCGAAAAAATCGAGACGCCGCATTTGGCGGAGGCGGTGCAGTACCGGCCGCGACAAACGGAATAAATGCGCGAAAAAAGAGAGAAAGAGCCGTCAAAGATGGCTCTTTTTTTATGGCTCGGACGCAATCTTGGTTGATCCATCAATGAATTTCCATTTCTAAAATCAGGTGGTTTTGTTGCCTTACTCCCAACACGCGCGGCATATGGTATTGGCAAATCTTTTAGGAGGTTTGTCATGCCAAAGAAAGCGAATGAACAGAGTGCGCAAGAGTTGAAACGAATGCTCGAATGACCCTGCGGAAAATGTCACCGCGTTTGCATGACCAAATCATGCGCGAACTCACTGCCGCGCAGATGCAATTTCCTGCGCGCTCCGATGGTGAACCGCGCGCGCGGCATGAAGTCATTTCGACATGGGCGCTCAAAGCCACGAAATTGTTGGAGCAACATTCGACTTTGCCCTCTGCACTTGCAATGTTTGTATCACAAGCGCTCGGCGGTCATCATGGCGCGTGGCCCCAATCTGTCACTATGAACCCCGCAGACGCATTCAGCAGCGCAAGTCTGAATTTTACAGCGCAAGACCAAGATGTTTGGCACACTGCGCGCCGCGAACTCGTCCGCGAACTGGCGTTTCAATTTCAACCACCCGCCGTGACAGGTTGGAACGCGGATATAACGCGCGATAATAAAGTATTCCCCACACGCGTGGGGGTGAACCGTTCAATGTCAACAGCCGCCAAGACGCGGTGCGCGTGGCGCTTGCGGCTGGAATCCTCAAATCTGGCGCTACGTTGTACGACTAGCAAGGAATACAAAGCCGCGCAACGCGTCGAAACCGTTTGGGGGCTTGAGCAAAGCTGCGATTTTGACGCTGCCCCATGGTTCCGGCGCGCCATGTACGCCTACGCTCGATTGTCCTGTATAATTCATTTTGTACGATGTCCCATATTTTTTCTGACCGTCATGCCGCGCGCGTACGTCCTCTCTGGCTCATTACCGGTTTTCTCGTGTTGTTGACGCTGCAAAGCGTTCCGCCGCGTTGGGCTGCGCTCGCGGTCGCCACCGGGCTGGACGCGCGCAATCTGGCGCACGCGTTGGAAAGCGACGCGCCGCGTTTGCCGGACGCGGCGCGCGCGCTCGGGCGCGATGTGCGCGCGTGGCGCGCGGGATTCGCGCCGTTCGTTCCGTATGCGGCGCATTTGGCATGGCTGCCCGTCCTGGGCGGCGATCTAAAAAGCGCGCCGTATTTGGCGCGCGCGTTGGACGCCGCGCTCGACGCGGTGGAACCTTCGGTGGCGTTGTATGAAAAATTGGCGCCCGCGCTGCAAACGCCCAACGCGGGCGCGGGGCTCGTCGCGTTTTCGCAAAATAACGCCGACGCGATAGCCGCCGCGCGCGCCGCCGTTCAACGCGCGCGCGCGGAATTTGACGCGCTCGCCGCGCGCGAGATTTCGCCGCCAACGCACGCGCAATGGGAGAACGTTCGCCGCGCGCTGGCGGAATGGGAAGCGGCGCTGCGTCTCGTGGAACGCGCGCCGATAATTTTGGGCGCGGACGCGCCGAAACGCTATTTGATTCTCGCGCAAAACAGCGATGAATTGCGTCCGACCGGCGGTTTCATTACGGCGGTTGGCGTACTCCAAATCCGCGCGGGCGCAATCCAAATCGAATGGTTTGGCGACAGTTTAGCCGCCGACGATTTGAGTTTGATTCATCCGCCGCCGCCCGCGCCGCTGCAAAAATATATGTGGGCGTCGCAGTGGCTCTTGCGCGACGCGAATTGGTTTGCGGATTTTCCGACGAGCGCCAGAACCGCGCTGTCCATGTACGCGTATGATCATGCCGTGCGCGCGGACGGCGTGATTGCGGTGGACCTGCGTTTTCTGCCGCCGCTCGTCCACGCCGTCAATGGTTTTTCGCTCGACGGCGTGACGTTGACGCGTGAAAACGCGATTTCCGAAGTCAAAGCGCGTTGGAAACCGCTGCCGACGAGCGATTATATGACGGCGGAATGGTTCACGAGCGAACGCAAAAATTTTTTGGGCGACTTGATGCGCGGCGTGATGGCGCGCGTGCAAAGCGGCGATGTGAACGCCGCGGCGTTGGCGCAAGCGCTGTGGCGCGGTTTGCGCGCCAAGACGGTGCAATTGTATTTTAACGACGCGGACGCGCAGCGCGCGGTTGTGGCTGCCGGCTGGGGCGGCGCGATTCAGACCGGCGCGGCGGATTATTTGAACGTCGTTGACGCCAACGTCGGTTTCAACAAGGTCAACGCGCGCGTTACGCGCGAAATTTTTTATACCGTGCGTCTGAACGAAAACGGCGGCGACGCGGCGGTTGAAATCACGTATCGCAATCCTTCGCGCCCGGAAAGCGATGCGTGCGATTTATTGCGCCAGCGCAAAGATACGACGTACGCGAGTATGGAACAGAGCTGTTATTGGAATTATGTGCGCGTGTTGGCGCCGCGCTTGACGCAATTCGTTTCCGCGCAGGGCGTGAGCGAAGCGGGGTATGCGGAAGAGGTTGACGCCGTGACCGCGCTCGGCGGCTATATGTTGGTCGAGCGCAATGCAGAGGCGCGCGTCCAATTTCGCTATGCGCTGCCCAATACGATTTTGCAAGACAATGCGTATGCGTTACAGTTGCAGACGCAGGCGGGGACGGCCGCGACGCCCGTGCGCGTGCGCGTGATATATCCCGCCGCGTGGCGCGTGGTCAACGCGACGGATGCGTTGCAGCGCGTCGACGCGACGACGATCGAGTTTCAGCTGACGCTCACGCGCGACAAGCGGCTAAAAATCTATTTCGACAAATAGAGTGTTGCAAGCGAAAAACGAAAATCAAAAATTCGAGGGCTTATGACGATTCATTTTGGCACAGACGGCTGGCGCGCCGTGATTGGCGAAGAATTTACGTTTGATAATGTGCGGTTGGTCGCGCAGGCGATGGCGGAATATATTTTGGAAACGGACCCCGCGCCGGATGCGCCGGTGGTGATTGGGTTCGACACGCGTTTCTTGTCCGACCGCTTTGCGATTGCGGCGGCGGAAGTTTTGGCTGGCAACGACTTGCGCGTGATTTTGTCGCGCGCGGATTGTCCGACGCCGGTCGTTTCGTACGCCGTGCGCGCGTCGAACGCGTGCGCGGGCGTGATGATTACGGCGAGTCACAATCCGCCGCGCTATAGCGGCATTAAATTGAAATCGCCGGATGGCGCGTCCGCGCCGACGCGCGCGACGAAACGCGTCGAAGAAAAATTGCGCGCGCCGCGTCATGCCGCGCCGCGCGCGCGCGCGTACGCCGAAGCGTTGAAAGCGGGACTGATCACACGCGCGAATTTCTTTCCCCTCTATTTCAAACATATTCAAACGCTGGTGAATCTGGAAACCATTGGCAAAGAACAATGGCGCGTCGTGGTGGACCCGATGCATGGGGCGGGCCGCGGCTATTTGCGTTCCATTTTGACGGCGGCGGGCTGCGAAGTATTGGAAATTCGCGGCGATATGAATCCCGGTTTTGGCGGCATCCATCCCGAACCGATTGAAAAATATCTGTTTGCGCTGATGGCGGCGGTGCGCGACCATCATTCGGACATTGGTCTCGCCACCGACGGCGACGCGGACCGCATCGGCGCGGTGGACGGCGCGGGCAATTTTATTGATCCGCATTTTATTTTCGCGCTGACGCTGCGTTATCTGCTCCAAGTCCGCAATCTGCGCGGCGCGGTGGTGAAAACGATTTCGACGACGCAGATGATCAATCTGCTCGCGGAAAAATATAATTTGCCGTTGTACGAAACGCCCGTCGGTTTCAATCACATTGCCGATTTGATGCTGGAAAACGATGTACTGATGGGCGGCGAAGAGAGCGGCGGCATTACAATGCGCGGGCATGTGCCGATGGGCGACGGCGTGTTGATGGGGCTGTTGTTGATGGAAATGATGTCGCATTACGGGCGGGGGCTGGACGAATTGGTCGCCGATATGCGCGCGGAATTGGGCGCGTTCTATTACGCGCGGCGCGATTTGCGAACGCAGCCCTTTTCCAAAGCCGCGCTGGTGCAGAAACTCAAAGACAACGCGCCCGCGACGATGGCGGGTTTGAGTTTGGTTTCCATCAACGACCGCGATGGAGTCAAGTATTTGTTTGACGACAGCAGTTGGCTGTTGATTCGACCGTCGGGGACGGAACCGGTTTTGCGCGTGTACTCGGAAGCGCGTTCGCCGCAATTGGTCCAAGAATTGTTGACGCAAGGCGTCGCGCTGTCGGACGCGCTGCGAAATTGATTTTTAGAATTTGTGAACGTACAACGATGGGGGCGACTCGGCGCGGGGCTCGCGACGCTGTTGGCGTTTTGCGTCTATGCCGCCACTGCCGCGCGCACGATCACGTGGCGGCACCATGGCGCGGACAGCGGCGATTTGGTAACGGCGGCGTTCACGCTGGGCGCGCCGCATCCGCCGGGCTATCCGTTGTACACGCTCAGCGCCGCGCTGTTTGCGCGCTTGCCGTTTGGCGAACCCGCGTTCGGCGTCGCCATTTTTTCCGCGTTGGCGGCGAGCGCGGCGGTTTTTGTTTTGGCGCGCGCGGGCAGCGCGCTGTTACAACCTCTGGCGGTTTCCGCGAACGTTAAACTTTTTAGCGCTGTCGCCGCCGCGCTCGGCTTGGCGTTCGCGCCGTTGATGTGGTCGCAAGCGCTGATCCCCGAAGTTTACGCGCTGAATTTATTTTTGGTCGCGCTGCTTGTATGGGCGTGTTTATCCACGCCGCCGCGCCGCGTGCAAATCGCGGCGTTGACGCTTGGTTTGGGCGCGGCGCATCATCTCTCGATTTTGCTGCTCGCGCCGGGCGCGTGGATTTTATTGCAGCCGAAACGCGCGGACGCGCGCGCGCTGTTGTGGTTTGCCGCGCCGCTCTTGCTGTATGCGTATTTGCCGCTCGCCGCGTCGGGCAATCCGCCCATCAATTGGGGCGACCCGGTGACGCCGGAGCGATTTTTTTGGTTGACGAGCGCGGCGGTGTACCGTCCGTATTGGTTTGCGCTGGATAGCGCGGACGTATGGCGGCGCGTCGCGTTTTCCGCGCGCGCGCTGCTCGACCAATTCACCGTCGTGGGCATTGCGTTCGTGTTATGGGGCGCGATTCAATTGGCGCTGACGCGCGCGCGCGTATTCGGCGGTTTGGCGTTGATGTTTGGCGCAATGACGCTGTACGCCATTGCGTACGCGTCGCGCGATTCGTTTTTGTATCTGCTGCCCGCGCTGGCGATTGCGTTACTGTGGGGCATGTACGGCGTTGCAATCGTTTTGCAAAGAGTTGGGCCCAAGCGCTGGTTGTTCTACGCGCTTGTGGGCTTGGTCGCGCTGCTGCCGCTTTACAATCTTGTCGCGCATTATGCCGCGATGGACGTTTCGCAAGACCGCGCGGCGTTCGATTATGCGCGCGCGGTTTTGGAACCGCTGCCCGCCGACGCGGTGACGTTTGCGGACGGCGACGAAGCGTTGTTTGCGCTGTGGTATTACCGTTACGCGATGGATGAGCGCAGCGCGCGCGCAGTGATTGTGAGTCAGGGCTTGCTGCAGTACGATTGGTATTACGACGAGCTGCGCCGCGCGCTGGGCGATGCGCCGTTAAAAACAGCGCGCGAAAGCGCGGACGCGGCGGCGCGGGCGCGCGAAATTGCGCGCGCGGCGTTGGGCCAAGGGCGCGCGGTGTGTTTTACGGATTCGAGTCCAACGCTCCCGCAGTTTGAATACGAAACGCGCGGCGCGGTGAAATGCGTTCGGGGCGAGGTCGGGCGGTAGGACGGCGTTGGATTTATGATTTTTGATTTTTGATTTGCGATGCGCGCGACCGCGCGGAAACGCGATTGCATGGCGCACGTTCTCATGCTACACTTGGAACATGGCGACAAAAATTCCTGCGGCAGTGGCGGCGCTTGCGCCGGACGGTAATTTGACTCCGCGCCAGCGACGGCATTTGATGATTCAGTTGGCGAAACGCCGCGTTCGTCCCGGTTCGGGCAGCGCTATAGAGTTTTTGCGTCGGAGGACTGCAGTGGAAAAATGGCCCGATTTACGCGACATATTAGAGGACATTCCCTGGGCGCTGGTCGGCGGCGTCGCTACGCGCGCGTATATGCCCGAACGCAAGACGATGGATATGGACATTCTGGTCCATACGCGCGACGGCGCGGCGGTCATAGCGCGGCTGCAAGCGGCGGGGTATAAAATTATTTCGCCGCTGGCGGTTCCCGGTTATTTGACGCGCTCGCCCAATGGGATTGAATTGGACGTAATTTTTGGCGATGCGGCATGGGTGCGCGAAGCGTTATCCAAGCCAAACGCCGACCGCGCGAATTATCCGACGATTGCGCTGCCGTATTTGGTTTTGATGAAGATTACCGCTTCGCGCGCCCAAGATTGGGCGGATGTTTCCAGAATGCTTGCGCTAGCCAATGAAAAAGAGCGTGGAGCGGTGAGACGCGTGATCGCAAAATACAGCCCTGAAGATTTGGACGATTTGGAATCGTTGATTTTTTTGGGGGAAAAGGAATTGGAGCTGCCGCCGCGCGCGAAAAGAACGCGGCGCAAAAAAGAATAACGCGCCACAAGCGGGAGCGAATATCATTCGCTCCCGCTTTTATTTCTCAAAGCGACGAACGGATATGCACAATGTCGCCGTCTTTGACGATGTACTCTTTGCCTTCGAGACGCAAGACGCCCGCGGTTTTCGCTTCGGTCAAGCCGCCGCTCTTGATGAGATTTTCGTACGAGACGACTTCGGCGCGGACGAAACCTTTGGCTAGGTCGGTGTGAATCGCGCCCGCCGCTTCCACCGCCGTCGCGCCGACGGGAATGGTCCACGCGCGCACTTCGTCTTCGCCGACGGTGAAAAAGGATTGCAAGCCGAGCAATTGATACGAGAGATGAATCACGCGCGGCAGCGACGGTTCGCCGATGCCGAATTCTTGCAAAAACATTTGCGCTTCGTCGTCCGCCATTTGCGCGAGTTCCATTTCGATTTTGCCTTGCAAGACGGCGATTTGGGTGTGACGATGATTGTAGGCGATGGACGCCGCCGCCGTGTGGGCGCTGTTTTCGTCGGCGTTCAAAACGACGAGCGTCGGTTTCAAGGTCGTCAGCGCGAGCGAACGCAGCGGTTTGAGCTCCGCCGCGCTCAAATCCAAATCGCGCAGCAAGCCGCCCGCTTCGAGCGTCGTTTGAAAACGTTCCAATTGCGCGAGTTCTTTATGAAACGCTTCTTTTTCTTGCGGCGTCGCGCCGCCTTTGCCCAATGAAGTTTTCAGGCGTTCGATGCGCCGTTCCACCACGCCGAGATCGGACAAGATCAATTCGGTGTCGAGCAGCGCCAAATCGCGCGCGGGATTGACGCTGCCTTCGAGATGCGGCACGTTATCGTCGCCGAACGCGCGGACGACATGCACGAGCGCGTCGTTCTGCACGATTTGATTCAAGAGATTGCCGTCCATGCCGCCTTTTTCGCCGATGCCGCGCGCGAGGCCCGCAATATCGTTGTACACCACTTGGGCGTAAATGGTTTTGCGCGGGTTGAACGTTTTGGTCAAAACGTCAATGCGCGCGTCGGGCACTTGGACGGCGGCGGTGTGCACTTGCAATTTGCCGGACGCGAAATTTGCCACGTCGGCGTTGCCGCGCGTGAGCGCGTTAAAGATGGTGGTCTTGCCAGCCAAGGGCAAGCCGATGATTCCGATTTGCATGAGTGAAAGGGATGACGCGCGGCAATGCGTATCGCCGCGCCCAAGTCAATCTGATATTGTTGGCGGAATCCGTTTTTGACGGATTTTCATCTTTTTGAGCCGCCGAATTTATTCGGCGGCGGAAATTCGTCAACGGAATCTAATCTGTGACGACGTCAAAAAATTGGGCGCGCGCTTCGGCGGCGATAAAGAGCGAGCCGGCGACGCAAATCACGTCGCCCGGTTCGACGCGCGCGTACAGCTGTTCGAGCGCGCGCGCAATGTCCGGCGCCATGCTGCTCGGTACGCCGTACGGCGCGATTTCGGCGCAGAGCCGTTCGAGCGGCGCGGCGCGCGGCGAGCGCGCGCGGGTCATGACAAACGACGCGGCGCGCGGCGCGAGCGCTTGCAGCATGCCCGCAATGTCCTTGTCGTCGGACGCGGCGAAAATAAAATGCACGCGCGCGTCGGGAAATACTTCGTCGAGCGTGCGCGTCAATTCGCGCGCGGACGCGGCATTGTGCGCGCCGTCCGCCACGACATAACCGCGCGGCGCCGCTTGGCGCGGCGCGTCGAGATACGCCAAAATTTCAAAACGCGCCTGCCATTCCACCTGCGCCGCGCCTTGCCGCAGCGAGCTCTGCGAAATGCGCCAATTGCGGCCGTGCAGCACATCCATCGCGGCGAGCGCGGTGACGAGATTGACGCGCTGGTGCGGACCCAGCAATGGCAGCGTATACGTTTGCCAGCGCGCGTTTTTGACAAAGCGCACGCGCACGGTCTGTTCTTCCGGCGCCGTTTCCGCCAATTCCCAGCGCCAATTTTTTTCGACGTTGACGACGCGCGCGCCTTGTTTGTGCGCTTTGCGTAAAATTTCGCCGAGCGCGCCGAGCTCTTGCGGCGCGACGACGACCGGCGCGCCCGGTTTGATGATGCCCGCTTTTTCGCGCGCGATTTTGGCGAGATTGTTTCCCAGAATCGCGGTGTGGTCCAGCGAGATGGGCGTAATCACCGCGAGCCGCGGCGTCAAAACGTTGGTGCAGTCGAGACGCCCGCCCAAGCCGGTTTCAATGACCGCCATTTCGACGCGCTGCGCGGCGAAATAGAGCAGCGCGAGCGCGGTGACCCATTCAAAAAAAGTGGCGTCGGGAAACGCGGGCGCGAGCGTTTGCAGCCGCTCGGTCAGCGCAATCAAATCCGCTTGGGGAATGAGCGCGTCGTCGAGCCGCACGCGTTCGCGGAAACTGTGCAGATGCGGCGAAGTGTAAAGCCCGGTGCGATAACCGCCCGCGCGAAACATGCTTTCAATCAGCGCGGCGGTGGACCCTTTGCCTTTGGTGCCTGCGATGTGAATAACGGGATATTGGGCTTGCGGATTGTCCAGCGCGTGCAAGAGCGCGCGCATGCGTTCGAGTTTGGCGGCGTCATTGCGCGCGGGGCGCGGTTCGAATCGCGCAAAGGAATGATACCACTGCACGGCATCGGAATACGAAAGGGTCACGGCGTTATTGTAAATCCTGTTGGCGGAATCGCCTAACGAATCGGCGCATAGAACGTTGGATTGACGCGCGGCGATTTGTGATTAGAATCGTGAGCGGCGAAAATTTTTTCGAGCGGAGGAATTTTTTGACGGAACCAAAAATTTTGTACGGCGGCCAAGCGGTGATGGAAGGCGTGATGATGCGCGGGCGCAATTTTGTATCGTGCGCGGTGCGGCGCGCGGACGGCGCGATTGAATTGACGAGTCAGCCCATTCCCAAAAATATCTATACGGGTTTTTGGAGCCGGACGCCGTTTCTGCGCGCGCTGCCGCTGTTGTGGGATACGCTGGTGTTGGGTACGAAAATGCTGATGTGGTCGGCGAATGTGCAGGCGCTGGATGAGGGCGCGAAGGAGCGGGGAGAGGGGGCGGCAATCGAAAATCGGAAATCGGAAATCGGAAATTCATCGGCGGCAATCGGAAATCGGAAATCGGAAATCGGAAATTCATCGGCGGCAATCGAAAATCGGAAATCGGAAATCGAAAATCAAAAATCGCAAATCCAAAATCCAAAATCCGCTGACGGTTTGTCGCAAAACGCGATTTACGGTTCGCTCGCGCTTTCGCTCGGTTTGGGGCTGACGATTTTTTTCGCGCTGCCGGTGGTCGTCGCCAACTTTTTGGGCAATTACGGCGTGACGCCGTTTTGGAATAACGTTTTGGAGGGCGTGATTCGGCTCGGGCTGTTTCTCGCGTATTTGATTGCCATCGGGCGCATTCCCGAAATTCAACGCGTGTTTATGTATCATGGCGCGGAACACAAAACGATTGCGGCGTATGAAGGGGGCGCGCCGTTGATTCCGTCCGAGATTCAAAAATTCCCCAAAGAGCATCCGCGCTGCGGCACTGGCTTTTTGCTCACCGTCGTCGTCATTTCGATTTTGTTTTTTATCGCGCTCGGCGATTTGCCGTTGGGCGTGCGGCTCGTCTCGCGCATCGTGTTGATTCCGATTGTCGCGGCGGTCAGTTACGAGTTGATTCGGTTCGCGTCACAGCGCCGCAACTTTTTCGTATTCGATTGGTTCGTCGTGCGTCCGTCGCTGGCGCTGCAATCGCTCACCACGCGCCAGCCGTTGGATGAAATGATCCAAGTCGCGGTGGCGTCGTTCCAAGACGTTTTGAATCAAGAGCAAGCGTTGGCGGGGCGTGATCCAATGAGTTGACGGGAGCAGCGCTTTGCGGATGAATTGCGCGCGGCAGGACGCAAGGCGCGGCGTGACCAAACATGATTGATTTTCCCAAATTGTTGCAACGGCTAACCGAGCGCACAAGGGCAACTTGATTCAGCCGCGTTTTCAAGCGATTGGATTCAAAGCCGCGCGGCATCACGCGAAACACAACGCGCGGCGGATTGGGCATCATGAGGAGGAAAAACCATGTTTGCGTTTCTAGCGCGCAACGCCAAATTGTTCGCGCTCGTGGGCGGCTTTATCTTTGCTACGTTGGGTACGCTGTGGTCGTTTCTCGTCACTGATAATTTGAGCGGCGAAATTCAACGGCTGGCTAACGCCAAACAAGACATCGCTGCCCAAGTTGAAACGCTGGACAAACTCGCGTCCGAATATTTCATGTTGAATCAGCAGGGCGATTTGATTTTTATCACCGCGCAGCGCGGCGATGCGAACGCTGATATAGCGTACTCGATTTATCAAGGCAATCTGCTCGACCGCGCGGCGCCTGTGCGAAATATGCTCGGCGCGCTCGCGCTGCAAAAGCAATTGGACTATCGTCAATCCTACGATGCGTATGAAAAATTGAACGACGCGGCGCGCGCGAATTTCACCATTGAAAATTATACGCGGCTCAAACAGGCGGAAAGCGAGATTATCAGTCAGGGCCAAGCGCGCATTCCTGTGTTGGTGAACGCCAAATTGGAACTCGACAGGACGCTGAATGAAAAACAAGCGGAACAGTCGCGCAATCGCTTGATTGGCCTCGTCGCCGCCATTCTGGGCAGCGCGATGCTGTTGGGCGCGAACGTCTTGGCGGAACGGAAAAAGAAATAGGGAAAGATAGAGTTTGAGATTTGAGAATGAAGGTTGAAGGTTGAAGGTTGAAAATCCGAAATCATAAATCATAAATCATAAATCCACCATGTTCACCGACCTTTCACACGAATTTTACGACGGGATGCCCGGGTTCAAATACAAGAACGACGACGGTACCGTCACCGCGTTCGACGTTTCCATCAAACCGTTTCTCACACATGAGCAAACGCGTCCGCGTTATCAAGACAAAGCGGAATTTGAAATCACCGAATTTCATTTTCACGCGTCTATGGGTACCTATCTCGACGCGCCGTATCATCGCTGGAAAGAAAAACGCGCGATTGGCGATTTGAAATTGGACGAGGTGATTTTAGAGGGCGTGGTGATTGACGCGCGCGAAGCGTTCGAGCGAACGGCGTGGGATGTGATTCCGCGCGGGGGAGAGGAACGAAACGGCGTTCGTTCCGTACCATCGGATGCGCGGGATGTAGGGAACGCTCGCCGCAGCGTTCCACTCCCCGACGTGCGCGGGCGCGCGGTGTTGTTCAATTTTGGTTGGGATAAATTTTGGGGCACGCCGCAATACGAAGCGTATCCGTTTCTCGCGCGTGAGGTGATAGATTGGTTGATTGCGAACGGCGCGAAATTGGTGGGCGTTGATACATTGAACGTTGACGATACGCGCGACCCCGAACGCCCCGCCCATTCGCGTTTATTGCAGAACGATATTTTGATTGTGGAAAATCTTTGCAATCTCGACGCGCTGCACGGCAAGCCCTTTCGCTTTTTCGCCGTACCTCTCAAGGCGCGCGGCGCGGCGGCAATCCCCGTGCGCGCGTTTGCCGAAATCTTGTAGCGTGAGGAGTAGAGTTCAAAATTCAGAATTCGTAATTCGGAAAGCGGAAAGCGGAAAGCGGAAAGCGGAAAGCGAAAATCACAAATCACAAATCACAAATCACAAATCACGCACATTTCTCCTCCCATTCTTTTTCCAATTTGGGCAGGCGCGCGGCGTCGGGTTCCAATTCTCGCGCGCGGTCAAGCGCGGCACGCGCCTCTTCGCACCGATTCAATTCCATCAGCGTCCTCGCGCGATTGCGATGATACATGGCAAAATCGTCTTGTAATGCGATGGCGCGTTCAAACGCCGCGAGCGCGTCCGTTTTGTTTCCCGTGACATCGAGCGCGATGCCGAGCGAATTGTAGGCGTATGCCAAATCCTCCTTGAGCGCGTCCCAATTCACCTCGTCGCCCAATTCTTGAAATTCCGCCGCGAGGAGTGCGTCGCCCGCGTTCACCGCTTGCTGCCACAACGCGACGTCGTTTTCGCTCTGCGCGGCGGTTTGGCGGTGAGCAAGATATTCCTGCACTAGCGAATTGAATCGCAACTGCAAAGGATTGATTGTCAACCATTCAGGCGGTTCGCCCACCCCCAATTCCTTCCACAACGCGTCGAAATCATCACCGCACGCGTCACGAAGCCGTAACAAAATGCGCGCAATTTGTTCCATGTATTGTTGATGCTGGACGCGTTGAAAACCCTCAAATGCCTCCCAACCCGCGCGCAAAGAATCCAACAGTCGTTTTTGTTTATCCTCACCCTCAAGCGTTGCGAGCTCTTGAAATGAAATCGCAAGATTAAATTGCGTCATGGCATAGTCGAGCGGAGCGGTGTCGGGGCGGCGATATTTCAATGCTTCGTCATACGCCGCGAGGGCGTCATACAAGCGCTGGCGGCGGTCTTCGTTCGGTAACGTCGCCAGTTCGCTCAAGATGTTCGCCCGATTGTTCTGCGTCCCCGCATATTCGAGCGGGGCGGTGTCGGGGCGGTAATGTTCCAACGCCGCGTCATACGCGGCGAGCGCGTCATCCAAGCGCTGGCGGCGGTCTTGATTGGGCAGCGTGGCAAGTGCGCTCAAGATGTTCGCCCGATTGTTCTGCGTCCCCGCATATTCGAGCGGGGCGGTGTCGGGGCGGTAATGTTCCAACGCCGCGTCATACGCGGCGAGCGCGTCATCCAAGCGCTGGCGGCGGTCTTGATTGGGCAGCGTGGCAAGTGCGCTCAAGATGGTCGCCCGATTGTTCTGCGTCATGGCATAGTCGAGCGGGGCGGTGTCGGGGCGGCGATATTTCAATGCTTCGTCATACGCGGCGAGCGCGTCATACAAGCGCTGGCGGCGGTCTTGGTCCGGCAGCGTGGCAAGTGCGCTCAAGAGCAATCCGCGATTGTTCTGCGTCATGGCATAGGCGAGCGGGGCGGTGTCGGGGCGGTAATGTTCCAACGCGGCGTCATACGCCGCGAGGGCGTCATCCAAGCGCTGGCGGCGGTCTTCGCCCGGCAGCGTGGCGATTGTCCTCAAGAGTTCACCCCGATTGTTCTGCGTCATGGCATATTCGAGCGGGGCGGTGTCGGGGCGGTAATGTTCCAACGCGGCGTCATACGCCGCGAGCGCGTCATCCAAGCGCTGGCGGCGGTCTTGATTGGGCAGCGTGGCGACGCGTGAGAGCGCGTTGCCGAGCGAAACTTGGGCGCGCGCGACATCCGCGCGTGTGCCGCGCGCCTTTGCCGCGTCCAATGCTTGCGCGCACCACGCATAATGGTCGAGCGTGTTTCCGAACGCGGTTTGCAGATGGAAACAGTTTGCAATCAAATTCTGCGCGCGGTCGAGGTCTTGGAGAATCGCCCATGCGAACGCGTGTTGGAGCTGCGGATACGCGCCGCGCATTTCGTAATATCTTGAATTTTTATCGGCGTCGCGCATTGCCGCGTCGTACGCGCGCGCGTGACGCGCCTGCGCGGTTTCCAATTCGCCCGCGTCTTGTAACAGCGCGAGCGCATAGCCGCGCAAGAGGGCGTGCTGCTGCCAGTGAAAACCCTTGGGGTCTCCAAGACCCAATGGGTTTATGGAAACGAGCGCGGCGTTCAAAAAATCGGTCAACTGCGCGTGCGCGGTTTCGTCGTCGCAATTCCACACCTGCGCGGCAAACTGCGTTTCAAACGGCGCTTCCAACGCGAACGCGCCGAGCGCGCGCCAGCGCGTTTTTTCGATTTCGTTCAACGCGTCGTAACTGAACCACAGCGAACGCTCGACGTTTTTTTCGCGTTCGTCGGCGGGCATGGCGAGTTTGTCAAAATCGTCGCCGTACTGAACGGAATGAATAATTTTTTCCGCCGTCGCGCGCCAGAATGACGGCGCGGGCTGCCGTTTGAGCAAACCCAACGCCACGTCCAGCGCGAGCGCGTGATAGTCCAGCGCCTTGAACAATCCTTCCAGCCACTGCTCGTCCGCGTCGTCCGCGGGCGTCCATTGCAAACGCAATTTCGCCAAGGCGCGCGCGTCCGCTAAACTCAACTTGTCCAATTCAAAAATTTCGCCGCCTAAATTTCGCATCACGTCTTGTGAGCGGGTGGTGACGAGCAGCCGCGCGTGCGGCGGCAGCGCGTCGCGCAAGGGATGTACAATGTCCAAGTCCCACACATTGTCGAGAATGACCAACAGTTTGGGATGTTTTTGCAAAAGTTGGCGCACCGCGTTCGGCGTAAAATTCATGCCCTCGATTTTTCCGCGCACCGCATAGCTCGCCCACTCGTTCAAGAGCGCTTGCGCGTGATTGCGCGTCTTGAGATTGGGCCCGAGTTCCGTCCACAAAATGCCGTCCGCGTATTCGGGAAACGTTGGCTTGGCGTACACAAAATGCGCGAGAATTTGCGCCAGCGTCGTCTTGCCGATGCCCGCCATGCCTTGCACCGCGAGCGCGCGCCCGCCAAGCGCCACCGCGTCATGTTCCGCCAGTTTTTGCAATATCTCGCCGACCTCTTTTTCGCGCGGAATCACGCGCGCGAGCAGCGGCGGCGGCGGCGGATTCCATTCGTATTCGAAATTGAAATGGTTGATGTTGGTGACGGTGACGCTGCCCTGAATGATTTTGTCGCCCGCGACCAAATCGCCCGAGACGTTTGTCGTCCCCAAAAGGTTGACGCCGTGCGCCTCGGACGCTGCGGGTTGAGCGGCGGCAGGGCTGGGAGCGGAATTCTTGGGCGCGACGCCGCGCAGTTCGCGCAATAACGCGAGGCGTTCGGCGATGCGCTGTTTGCCGTCCTCCGTGTCGCTCTGAAAGTTTTCTTGAAGCGTTTGCTGCGCTTCGTAGGGCTGCAATAACGCGCGGCGTTCTTGAAACACGATGCGCGCGGCGGCGGCATCGGGCGCGTCCAAAAATTCCAACAGCGCGCTCACGACGGGCGGCGTGTTTACCGATTGACGCACCATTTTTTGCAACGCGTCCAACCGAGCCTTGAACCCCGCAACCTTTTCACCCTCGCCGTTCGCTTCGGCTTGGGCGACAACATTTTGCGCCGCGTCGAGAAACGGCTGTTCCATTTCGCGCGGCAGTTGGTTCCAAAATTCGAGAATCTGCGCGTCGTTTTCGGTTTGGGCGAACGCGGTGAGGAGCGCGTTCATCTGGAGCGCGAGAATTTCGTCGCGGTGTTCCTCCAAAAATGTTTCATACTGGGCGCGCAGTTCGGGGTCGCGCTCTAGCGCGGCTTGGAACGATTCGGCGTCGGTGACGCCCGCGTCGTCGAGACGCGCTTTCAGTTCGGGAGGGAAGGAAAGGGCAGAATCTTTGTCCATCGAATTTTCCTCAACAATCTATAGCAAATTTCAAATATGCTGTACTGTATCACAAAATTCGCCATTTGCGCGCGCGCAAGACCCCAAGGGTTTGTGAAAACCCTTGGGGTCTTGGACCCGACGCGATTTTCAAGCTGCGGGGAATCGCTGGAAAAATTCCTTTGACATGCGCCCTGAACAGGTTATAATGCTTGGGATTGCGCCTTGCAATCTGAAAAAATCTGACGATGAGGTTGAGATTTGATGACACAGGAACCGGTCGCGGTCGCGAAAGGGCTGGAGGGCGTCGTCGCCGAAGCCACGCAGCTTTCCGACGTGCAGGGCGAAGTGGGGCGCTTGTTGTATCGCGGTTACGATATCAACGCGCTGGCTGAATTTTCCACGTTCGAAGAAACCGTATATCTCCTCTGGTACGGCAAGCTGCCGAACCAAAAAGAGCTGGCTGAATTTTGCGCGCAGTTGGCGGCGCAGCGCGCGCTCGCGCCGAGCGTTATCGCGCAGATGAAAACTTTTCCGCGCGACGCGACGCCGATGGACGTTTTACGCACCGTCGTCTCGCTGCTCGGCGTGGACGCGGCGGACAAGGGGAACGCCGCCGAACTCGCGCCCGCGCAAGGGCTGCGGCTCACCGCGCAGATGGCGACGATTGCGACGACATGGCACGCCATTCGCAGCGACCGCGAACCCGTCGCGCCGCGCGCGGATTTGGCGCACGCCGCGAATTTTTTGTACATGCTGACGGGCGCCGAGCCGGACCCGCGCGCCGCGCGCATCCTTGACACCGCGCTCGTGCTGCACGCCGACCATTCGCTGAACGCCTCGACCTTTGTCGCGCGCTCTATCGCTTCGACGCTCAGCGACATGTATTCGGCGATTGTGGGCGCGTTGGGCGCGCTCAAAGGTCCGCTGCACGGCGGCGCGAACGAAGCGGTGATGCGGACGCTTTTGAAAATCGGCAGCGTCGAAGGGGTCGAGCCGTACGTCGAACAGACGCTCGCGCACAAAGGCAAGGTGATGGGTTTCGGTCACCGCGTCTATCGCGCCAACGATCCGCGCGCGCTCTATTTGCAAAAGATCGCCCAAGAAGCCGCGCACGTTTCGGGCAACGATTTGTGGTACAACATGCAAGAGGCGATGCGCCAAGCGGTACAGTCGCGCAAGGCATTGCCGGTGAATGTAGATTTTTATTCTGCGTCCGTCTATTATTCGCTGGCGATTCCGATTGACTTGTTCACGCCGGTATTTGCCGTGAGTCGTATTGCAGGTTGGACGGCGCATGTGTTGGAACAGTACGCCGACAATCGCATCGTGCGTCCCGACGCGTTGTACGTCGGCGCGCGCGATTTGCAATACGTTCCGCTCCAAGAGCGTTAGCGGTGAAAATCAAGCGTTGGACGCAGAACGAGCTCCCGGCGCTCGACGAGCTGCGGCAGGAATTGAGCCGACAGGGTTTTCGCGTTTCGGAATGGACGGACGCGCCCGGCACGGTCTATCCGGTGCATCAACATCCCGAAGCCGAAGTGCGCTGGGTGGTGCGGGGTCAGCTGCGCGTCGGTCTGCCCGAACAGGATCAGGAAATTGTTTTGGAAGCGGGCGACCGTCTGGAACTGGAACCCAATGAAATGTATTGGGTGGACGTCGAAGCGCCGCGCCCGGTGATGTATCTCATCGGCGCCAAGAACGGGCATAAAAAATAAAACGCCTGTCGTACGATAGAGCGCTCAGGCGCTATCGGATTGCGAGGGCTGACGACGACAGGCAAAAAATTTTCAGCCGACATTTCTTTACAACGGAGTCAACGATGCGACGTAAAATCTCTGTCATCGGCGCGGGCAAGACGGGCGCGACCACCGCGCAGCGCCTTGCCGAACGCAACTATGCCGATATTGTTTTGTTTGACGTGGTCGAAGGTCTCGCCGAAGGCGAAGCGCTCGACCTTTTGGAATCGGGCCCCATTTTGGGTTTTGATTCCAATGTGACCGGCGTGACGGTCAAAGACGGCGCGGGTTATGAACAGCTCGCGGGTTCGGATATCGTCGTCATGACGGCTGGCATTGCGCGCAAGCCGGGCATGAGCCGCGACGATTTGGTGACGACGAATCAAAAGATCATGCACGGTTGGGCGGAGGCGGTCAAAGGGCACGCGCCCAATGCGATTTTGATTGTGTTGAGCAATCCGGTGGACGCGATTACGCAGTACGCGTGGCACGTCACGCAATTCCCGCGCGAACGCGTCATCGGGCAGGCGGGCGTTTTGGACAGCGCGCGCTTTCGCACGTTCCTCGCCCAAGAGTTGGGCGTATCGGTGCAAAATGTGGATGCGTACGTTTTGGGCGCGCACGGCGATTCGATGGTGCCGCTGCCGCGTTATACCACCGCCGCCGGCATTCCGGTGACCGAATTGATTGCGCCCGAACGGCTCGCGCAAATCGTCCAACGCACGCGCGACGGCGGCGCCGAAATCGTGAAACTTTTGAAAACCGGTTCCGCGTTTTATGCGCCCAGCGCGGCGATTGCGGAAATGGTGGACGCGATCGTTCACGACAAGAAAAAAATTGTGCCGTGTACCGTTTTGCTGCAAGGCGAGTACGGCATGAACGGCGTATTCGCGGGCGTGCCGGTGCAGCTCGGCGCCGGGGGCGCGGAAAAAGTGGTCGAATGGCAATTGAACGACCAAGAAAAAGCGGGGCTCGCCAAATCCGTCGCGGCGGTGCAAGAATTACTCAAAGTGATGGGCATCTAAAAGACCAAGCGCAAAGTAAAAAGCTAAAAGGACGCGCGGCGCTTTTTAGCTTTTTACTTTTTTCCTCGATGACAATGGACAGCGGCGTACGCGAGACCCATTTGGAAAACGGATTAAAAGTTTTGACGCGCGAATTGCATAACGCGCCGGTGGCGACGTTTTGGGTGTGGTACCGCGTCGGCTCGCGCAATGAAGCGCTGGGCATCACGGGCGCGGCGCATTGGGTCGAACACATGATGTTCAAAGGCACGGCGAAACTCGGCAAGGGCGACGTGTTCAAATTGGTCACGCGCAACGGCGGCAGCAATAACGCGTTCACGTGGTTGGATTTTACCGCGTATTTCGAGACGCTGCCGAGCGACCGCCTCGACATTGCGATTCAAATCGAAGCCGACCGCATGGTGAACGCGCGTTTCGATCCCGACGAAGTGGCGTCCGAACGCACGGTGATTATTTCCGAGCGCGAAGGACATGAAAACGATCCCGGCTTTTGGCTGGCGGAAGAAATTCAGGCGATGGCGTTCAAAGTGCATCCGTATCATCACGAAACGATCGGTTGGAAAGCGGATTTGCAGCGCATGACGCGCGACGACCTTTATCAGTTTTACAAAAGATATTACGCGCCCAACAACGCGACGGTGGTCGTCGTCGGCGATTTCGATACGACGGAATTGCTGGACAAACTGCGCGCGACGTTCGGACAAATTCCGCGCGGCGCGGACGTTCCCGCGCTCCTCGTCCAAGAGCCGGAGCAGCACGGCGAACGGCGGGTGACGGTGCGGCGGCCCGGCGCGGCGCCGTATTTTGTCGCCGCGTACAAATCGCCGTGCGCGGCGGACCCCGATTTTTATCCGACGATGATGTTGGCGGGCGTGTTGGGCGGCGCGAGCGGTCTGGCGATGGGGCGCACGAGTCCGGGGCGTTCTTCGCGTTTGTATCGCGCGCTGGTGGAAAAAACGTTGACCGCCGATGTCGGCTGCTTTTATCGTCCGATGCTCGACCCGTATTTGTTCCAGGTCAGCGCGACCGCGCGCCCCGGCGTGGCGTTGGAGAAAATCGAGCGCGCGGTTTTGGAACAATTGGAGCTCGTCGGCGCCAAGCCCATCACCGACCAAGAATTTGACAGAGTATTGAAACAGACGCGCGCGCAATATGTGTACGCCGAAGACGGCGTGGGCAATCACGGCTATCGGCTCGGCATGTTGGACGTGGTGGCGTCGTGGCGCATGTACGAAACCTTTTTGGAAAATTTGGAAAACGTTTCCAAAGCGGATGTGCAGCGCGTGGCGCAAAAATATCTCGCCGAAACCAACCGGACGGTGGGCTGGTTCATCCCGACGGATGACGCGGGGAGGGATGACGGGCAGGGAGCGAGAAATCGGAAACGCAAGAATGTGCGAACCCGCAAAGCGCAAAAAGCGGCAAACCCCAAGAACGTTCGTCGGGTGAAAAGATGACTCGTCGTCGCGCCAAAGAAATTCGTTCTTCTTATGATCTTTTGCGCCCTGCAAACATGCCTTTTTGGAATGAGATTGTTTGCGGCGATAGCGGCGCGCTGCTAAAACTGACGCCGTCGAATAGCGTGGATTTGGTAATTACGTCGCCGCCTTATTTCCAACAGCGCGATTATGGCGCCGGAATTGGCAACGAGAAATTTGTATCGGCGTATATTGACGCGCTGCTGGAAATTTTCAGGGAATGTGTGCGGATAATCAAACCGTCGGGGAGTATCGTTTTTAATTTGGGCGACAAGTATGAAGATGGTAATCTTTTGTTAGCGCCGTATCGTTTCGCAATTGCGGCGACAGAACGCGCCAAGGTCAAGCTTGTGAACAATATAACGTGGAGCAAGACGAATCCTACGCCGCGTCAGTTCAAACGACGTCTCGTGAGCAGCAGCGAACCGTTTTTTCACTTTGTGAAATCGGATGAATATCAGTATTTTATTGACGAGTTTCAACGCGCGGATGAGACGACAAAATCATCCAATGGCAATGGCGCGGGCGAAAACGTTGGGAAAAAGTATTTTGCGTTGATTGACCAATCCGGTTTGACCGACAAGCAAAAACAGATGGCGCGCGCGGCATTAGCCCAAGCGATTCAAGAAGTAAAGGATAGAACGATCGAAGGGTTTCGTATGAAAATTCGCGGCATTCATTCGGAACCTTTTGGGGGCCAAGACGGCGGCAGAAAGATTCAACTGACCAAGAATGGTTTTACAATAATTCGGATTTATGGAAATCCGCTTAAAAAAGACGTGATTACCACGCCCGTCGAATCGCTCAAGAATTGTCCGCATCCCGCCATTTATCCTACGCAGATTGTCGAAGAATTTTTGCGGCTGCTTACAAAACCGGGAGATATTGTCCTAGACCCTTTTGTGGGGTCCGGCACAACCGCAGTCGCCGCCGTCAAACTCCAACGCGCTTTTATCGGATTTGACATCAATGCCGATTACTGCGCGTTTGCCCGTGCGCGTTTAGAGGCGCTGGTATATCAACCTGTTCTTGTATAGAAAAGTCAATGAGCGAGCCGCTTGAGATTCTGGCAGAGACATTGGAATTCGCGAGACAGCGGAGCATTGCCGAGCTCGCCATAGATCTCTCGCCGCAAGTAATAGATGACGTACTCACTGTTGTGAATTTTGCCGAAACGCAAAAAGCGGTATTGGCGGTCACATTGACCTCTTTGGCGTATAAAATCTATAAACCAGATCAAGATATTCGATTCCACCAGAGTTCAATGCCGAACGGCTATGCCGGACGAACTTTTGATACAAATTACGTTACGCCTTTTCTATCGCGCCATTTCACACGCTTGGCGATGAAAGAGAGCGGCTGGTTGACGCGTTCATTGGAACAGCCGCATCCCTATACGCTCAAATATCCGGGGCACATTCAGAATAGAAAACTCAAACAAGCATTTCTGCGTATTTTGGATCGAGTTCAGAAACAAGCTGGTTTAGCCGAACGTCTATTGCCGCTTGTTTGGGGGTTGTTGCTGCAAACTACGGCGGCTGCCGAGACCTTGACGCCCAAAATGCAATTGCCCGTCGCTCCCAGCATTGTCGAAATTGTAAATGCGGTTCAGGCGCATATTTATCATCCCTATAGAACGCGCGGAGCTTCGCGTTTGCCCGTGCTGGCTATTTTCGCGGTCTACCAACTTTTGCTCCAAGAGGTGGAACGTTACAAGGGCAAATCCTTGCAAGAACTTGCGGCGCATACCGCCGCTGATTTTCGCGCCAAGACAATGGGCGACATTCAGGTTTTGAATGACGATGGGACAGTTTTTGAGGCGATTGAGATCAAACACGCCAAGCCGATCACGGCAGAGATGATAACCCGGGCTTTTGAGAAAATTAAAGCGGCGCCGCTTGACCGCTATTATGTTCTCACGACGAACGATCCGAATATAGAGCATAAAGCCCAAGTTATGGAGCGGATTGAGGAATTGCGGCAGATTCATCCATGCCAATTTGTGGCGAATGGCGTATTGCCTTCGCTCAAGTATTATCTGCGTCTGATTAGCCATCCTGAAAATTTTGTCGAGGGATATTCTAGAATTTTACAAAATGAATTCGCGCATGGGCGAATTAAAAGCGAACATTTAAAGATATGGAATGAGCTTCAACTCCAATTTGTATAAAGGATAAAGTCTTGCGGTAGATTCTCGGGGCAATGCTCTAATCAAAAATCAAAAATCATAAATCAAAAATCAAAAATCAAAATGACCCATCCCATCACTCCCGAAAACGTGACGCGCGCGGAACTCTCGAACGGCATTACGGTACTCGTCAAAGAGAATCATACGAACGCTTCGATTTCGCTGCGCGGACGTTTGCGCGCGGGCGGCATGTATGAAACCGACGCGACGGCGGGCCTCGCTTCGTTCACCGCGGCGTCTTTGCAGCGCGGCACGGCAAAATATACGTTTCAAAAACTGAACGAATTGTACGACAACGCGGGCATGTCCTTTAGCGCGTCGGCGGGAACCGAAACCGCCTCGTTTGGCGGCAAAGCCCTGACCGAAGATTTTGAAGCGCTGCTCGACATCGCCGCGCAGGTCTTGCGGCAGCCAATCTTTCCGTCGGCGGAAATCGAAAAACTGCGCGGGCAGATTGTGACGAATCTGCGCGAGGCGCAGGACGATACGCGCTATATGGCGTGGACGACGTTCGAGGCGCTCGCTTTTCCGCCGGGCCATCCGTATCATCGTCCGTCGGACGGCACGGAAGCGACGGTCAAAAAATTGACGCGCGCGAAACTCGCCGATTTTCACGCCAAGTATTTTCGTCCCGAAGGCGCTATCTTGGTCGTCGTGGGCGATATCGAAGCGCAAAAGGCGATTGATTTAATCGCCCAGCATTTCGGCGGTTGGAAGGGCAAAAAAAATGTGCCGTTCCTGATTCCCGACGCGCCGTTCGCGACGCGCGCGCTGCGCCGCGACATACCGCTTCAAGGCAAAATTCAAACCGATGTGGCGTTGGGGTACCCCGGCGTCAAACGAAATGATCGCGCGTTTTATGCGCTGCGTACGGCGGATTTGATTTTCGGACAATTGGGTTTGTCGGGACGTTTGGGCGAAAGCGTGCGCGACCAGATGGGATTATGCTATTATGTGTACAGTACGCTGAACGCGGGCATTGGCGCGGGCGCGTGGACGATTGGCACGGGCGTGAATCCGCGCAACGTGGACGCGGCGATTGACGCGATTGGCGCCCAAGTGCGGCGTTTGCGCGCCGAAGGCGTGACCGCCGACGAGCTGGCGCACGCGCAAGATTATCTCACCGGTTCGCTGGCGCTGCGTTTGGAGACGAACGACGGCGTGGCGGCGACGCTGGCGGATATGGAGTTGTACAGTCTGGGCATGGATTACATTGTGCGTTACGCCGATATTTTTCGCGGCGTGACGCGCGCGCAAATTCTGGAAGCGGTCGAGCAATACGCGCGGTGGGAAGACGCCGTGATTGTGACGGCGGGACCCGGATAGCAAGTATTTTGAGGGGCGAACTATGGACGAAACGATACAGGAATTTGACCACGAATTGCAAGACGATTTGCTCGACGGCCTGAGCGATACGCTGCAAGGGCAGGTCGTCAATATCACGCAAGGCGGCGCGCAAAACGTTGACGCGCAGACGGTGACCATCAAACAGGGCGGCGTCCAAAACGTTAGCGCCGAATCTGTGACCGTCAAGCAGGGCGGCATCATGCAAGCCGAAGGCGGTTCGATTCAAGTGGTGCAGGGCGGCATCTTGCTCGCGCGCAGCGACCAACTCAACGTTACCGCCGGCGGCGCGATGGCTTTGCTGGCGACCCATATCCAAGTCGAAGCGGGCGGCGCGCAGTGGATGTTGGCGCGCGACAAGATTCAAGTGGACCAAGGCGGCGCGGGCGTGATGGCGGCAAAGAACGTCGAGGTCAACAATTCCTTTGTCGGCTTGATTTTGGCGCAAAACGTCGGGGGGAATGTGCGCGCGTTGTTTGACACGCGCGCCGCGTTAGCGTTTGGCATTGCAGCGGGCATCGTCGGCGGTTTGATTCTGACGCTGCGGCGGCGCGACGCTTAGCGCAGATTCCCAAGCGGTCTGGGGTGAAAGACCCTTCTGGTTTTCGAAAACCCGAAGGGTCTGCCTCCAAATCGTATAGGAATTTGCTCTGGGACTGCCCGAAACGGCAGCGAAAAAAATTTCATTATGGAGACCTTATGGCACATCCAGTAACGTTGATTCGCGGGGACGGTACGGGCCCCGAATTGATTGAAAATGCGCGGCGCGTGCTTGAAGCGACGGGCGTGCAATTTGAGTGGGACGTGGTGGAGGCGGGCGTAGATGCGATGGAAACCTACGGCACGCCGCTGCCTGAAAACGTTTTAGATTCGATGCGGCGCACGCATGTCGCGTGGAAAGCGCCGATTACGACGCCCATCGGCACGGGCTTTCGCAGCGTCAATGTCGCGTTCCGCAAAGAATTCGATTTGTACGCCAACGTGCGCCCGGCGAAAACCTACAAAGGCGTTCGCAGCAAGTACGACAACATTGATTTGGTGTTGATTCGCGAAAATACCGAAGATTTGTACGCGGGCATCGAATTTGAGCAGGGTTTGCCCGAGACGGTGGAACTGGTTAATTGGATTCGCAGCAAACAACCCAAGGCGACGCTGCGCGAACCCGTCGGCATTTCCATCAAACCGATTTCGGTGCCCGGTACCGAGCGCATCGTTAAATTCGCGTTCGAATACGCCGCCAAGAACAATCGCAAAAAAGTGACGGCGGTCACCAAAGCCAATATCATGAAATACACCGACGGCTTGTTTTACGCGGTGGCGCGCGAAGTGGCGAAAAATTATTCCGGCATTGCATACGAAGAAGTGCTGGTGGACAATATGTGTATGCAGCTCGTGCAAAAGCCGGAATTGTATGATGTGCTGGTGATGCCGAATTTGTACGGCGACATCTTGAGCGATTTGTGCGCGGGTTTGGTCGGCGGCCTCGGCGTCGCGCCCGGCGCCAATATCGGCGATCACGGCGCAATGTTTGAAGCGGTGCACGGTTCCGCGCCCAAATATAAAGGGCAGAACAAAGTCAATCCGACGGCGGTCATTCTGTCCGGCAAATTGATGCTGCAATATCTGGGCGAGGACGACGCGGCGAATCGTTTGGAAAAAGCGATTGCGGCGGTCATCGCCGAAGGCAAATCGGTCACGTACGACATGAAACCGGACCGCAACGACCCGACGGCGGTAGGCACCAGTCAAATGGCGGATGCCGTCATCGCCAAACTGCAAGGCAAATAAAAGAACCGCAAAAACCTTCGAGCGCTCGAAAAACTCGAAGGTTTTTTTGTGCGCGGAACTTGTGCGGGGCGCGCGGCGTCTTAATTGGGAGACCGAAACGGTTTCAAATTTACAGGGAGGTGGCAAAATGAAGCGGAACCTTTTAGATTTTCGAGTAGGGCGTTGGGTTGCGTTGTGCTTTGCCGCCGTCGCGTTGTTTGCTGTCCTCGTCCCGGCGACGTCCGTCGCCGCCGCAGGCATCTCGGCAAATCCGACCTACGGCAATTTTGACACAACCTTTTCCTTTCAAGCGAACGGGTTTCAGCGCAATGAAATCGTGGATACGTGGGTGGGCTTGCCGAACCTTTCGGCGGTGAGTACCGGTACGCTGCGCGCGGATGATTCCGGCAGCGTCCAGTGGTCGTTCAAACCCAAAATCGCGCAGGGCGGCGGCGAATATGTCGCCGTAGCGAACGGACGCGCTTCGGGCCAAGTGTCGGTCAAGTTTAACGTGATCGCGCCGCCGCAAGAACCGAAACCGAATCCGAATCCGACCCCCAAACCGGTGGTGATTCCGCCGGTCTCGGAGCGCACCGTGCAGTTTAGCGGCAAAGGATATCAGGCGGGCGAATTGATTAGTACGTGGTATCGCGAGCCGAATGGCGCGGTCGCGGCGTATCGGGATTTCACCGCCGACGCGTGGGGCAATCTCGCGTTCAACTTTACGATGGAGCCGAGTCGGATGTACGGCGGGTGGCAATTGGTCGGACGCGGTACGCGGTCCGGACAGACCAATTACATCACCTTTAGCTTTTTCGGCACGGTCAGCGATGTGCGCGCGAGCAACCCGATTACGAAACCCGCGCCGTTCTATGATTTTTGGCAGGGCGGTTTCAAACCGGGCGAACAAGTTTCGGTCTGGATTGGTCTGCCGAACGGCACGAATCAAGCGCTGGGCATCGTGAACGCGACGAGCGGCGGCAACGTCTATTATCGCGTCAATATCTTGCCGGGTTGGCAAAACGGCGGTTACATTGTCGCCGCGTACGGCTGGAATTCGCACGTGACCAAATGGCAGCGTTTTTCGTACTTTGACGGAAATGTGCAGCGTCTGTATCCGTAACGTCCATCCTGCAACCTCCTGTCCGCAAGGGCGGGAGGTTTTTTTGTTTTGACCATTCGTCTGAATCGGTTACAATGATTCGCCATGATCGAGATTACGTTCCGCCACAAAAAATTCGAGGTCAAAGAAAACATGACCGCGCGCGACGCGCTGAAAAAAATCGGCATTGACCCGGAAAGCGTTTTGATTACGGTCAACGGCAAACTCGTCACCGACGACGTGATTTTGCGCGAGGGCGACGCAGTGAAATTGGTGGCGGTGGTGTCGGGGGGAGCGCAATAGTGGGTTAGCGCAATCGTGCGCTAGTTGGAGTCCAAACGGGTTTTTGCTCTATCGCGCCAACGCACGATTGCGCCGTCGAACGTTTATGAAATGTCGCAAGTGTTCTGAAACTGCCGTCATTAACATGCGGCATCACAAACTCGCGTTGTGCGCCGAGCATTACGGCGAGTGGTTTGTCAATTCTACGCAGCGCGCGATTGAAAAATACAAAATGTTTACGCGCGGCGAACGCGTGTTGGTCGCGGTCAGCGGCGGCAAAGATTCGCTCGCGCTGTGGGATGTGTTGACGCGGCTCGGTTACAACGCGGACGGTTTGTACATCGGTTTGGGGATTCAGGGCGAGATTGCGTATTCCGACCAATCGCTCGCGCGCATCCGCGCGTTTCAAGCCCAAATGGCGCCGGACGCGGCGCTGCATGTGGTGGACGTGCCAGAGACGTACGGCAAAACGATTCCGCAAATCGCGCGCGCGAGTTCGCGCGGTCACGGCAAACCCTGTTCGGCGTGCGGTTTGACCAAACGCTATGTGATGAATCGGCTCGCGGCGGAACGCGGTTACGCGGTCTTGGCGACGGGCCACAATCTGGACGACGAAGCGGCGGTGTTGATGCAAAACACGCTGCACTGGCAAACGGGTTATCTCGCGCGGCAGGCGCCGGTCTTGGAAGCGGGCGACGGCTTGGCGAAAAAAGTAAAACCGTTTTGTCGTTTTTACGAACGCGAAACGGCGGCGTACGCGATGGTGCGCGGCATTGATTACGTTTATGACGAATGTCCGCACGCGGTCGGCAACCTCACCAATTTTTACAAAACGCTGTTGAATCAACTCGAAGCCCAATCGCCGGGCGCAAAATTACAATTTTACGTACAGTTTCTCCAAGCGCGCAGCGAAGGATTTTTTGACGCGCCGCCCTCCGCTCGCGCAGATTTGCGCGCGTGCGAAGCGTGCGGGCAGCCGACGACGGCGCCGGGGCGCTGCGCCTTTTGCCGCATGTGGGACATTACGGCGCTGCCCGCCGCCGAACGCGACGAGGACGTTTTTGACGCCATAACCGCGCGCGCAGAGGCGGCGGAACTGTAAATTAAAAGTTGATATTGTCGGCGCATTTCCGCCGCCGAATGAACTTGGCGTCTCTGGATGAAAATCAGTTGGAAACCGTTTCGCCAACAGCGCCAAAATTTGACGCGTCGCGAGTTGAGCGAATCAATTCCTGCCTTGCAAGGCGCTGAAAACCCGAACCCGCTGTCTGAATTGTAATTTCCCCGCATGTCCTCTGAATCTCAAAGCGAAACCGCGCCGCCGGTAGAATCCACGCGCGCCATTGTCGGCGCGGCGACGATTTTGGCGATAGGCAATATCTTGTCGCGTCTGCTCGGCTTGGGCCGCGAATTGGTCATTGCCGATTTGTTTGGCGCGACGGGTTATGTCAGCGTCTTGCGCGTCGCGTCCACGCTCGTTCTCACGCTGTACGATTTTCTCGTCGGCGGCTTGATTTCGGCGGCGTTAGTGCCGGTCTTTAGCGAACACGCGGCGGACGAAACGCGGCGGCGCGAATTTTGGAATTTGGTCAGCGTCGTGCTGAGCGTCATCGCGGCGCTATTGGCGCTCGCGGTCTTGCTCTTGGAATTGTTCGCCGAACCGTTGTTTCAAATTCTCGGCGCGGGCTATTCCGCCGAACTGCGCGCGGTGGGCGTGCAAATGATTCGGTGGATTTTGCCCGCCGTTTTTTTTCTGGGTCTCGCGGGCGTCTTGTCGGGCGTACTGTACGCGCTGAAAAAATTTACGCTGCCCGCGTTCATCGCCGCCGCGTTCAATTTGTGCATCATCCTCTGCGCGCTCTGGCTGACGCCGCGGTTTGGCATTATGAGCGTCGTTATCGGCATTGTCGTCGGCGCGGCGTCGCAAGTAGTGTTGCAGCTCGTGGGTTTGCGAAACGCGCCCCTGCGTTTGCAGTTTGATTTTCGTCATCCCGCGTTAAAACAAATCGCGTGCTTGTATGTGCCGGTGTTGGGCGGCTTGAGCGTCGCGCTCGTCGGCGTCGTCATTGACCGCAATCTTGCGTCGCGCGCGGGCGACCAGGCGCTGGCGTGGATGCAGGCGGCGACGTATCTGGTGCAATTGCCGCTCGGTCTGGTGGCGACGGCGATTTCGTTTGCGATTTTGCCCAGCTTGTCGCGCACGCTTTCGGCAAAGGATTTTCGTCATACGCTCGCGTTCGGTTTGAAATTGGTGCTGCTGTTGATGCTGCCGTGCGTGGTCGCGCTCTGGCTCTTGGCGGCGCCGACCGTCGAATTGTTGTACCAGCACGGCGCGTTCACGGCGAACGATACGGCGGCGACGGCGCGCGCGCTGCAATTTTATTTGCTCGGCACGGCGTTTGCGGCGATTGACCAGCCGTTGGTCTTTGCGTTTTACGCGCGCAAAAATACGCTGCTGCCGAATCTGGTCGCGGTCGCGGCGCTGGGCTTTTATCTGCTCGTCGCGCTGCCGCTACTCAATGCGTTCGGTTATCTCGCGCTCGTGTTGGCAAATTCCGCGCAGTTGGCGGGACACGCGCTGTTGATGTTGTGGTTCACGCGCACGCGCTTGGGCGGGTTAGGCGGCGAGGACCTCGGAATCATGACGTTGAAATTGTTGTTGGCAAGCGCGCTGATGGGCGCGGTCATGTTTTTATTGCCGACCGTCGAATGGGGCGGCGGCTTGACGCAGGAATTTTTGCGCGTGGCGCTGCCGGCGGCGCTTGGCGCGGCGGCGTATATTGTGGGATTGAAAATTTTGCGCGTGCGCGAGGCGGACCAAATTTTCGCGATGGCGCGGAACCGATTGCGTCGTCCAGCCAAGTAGGGCGGGCGCGAACGTTTTGCCGCGACGCGTTGGAGCGCCAAGCGTTTTGACCTCTCACGCGCGGCGCGTTATAATGGCTTGCGCTCATGGCACGACACAAAAGTTCGGACGATGAACGACGCATCGGCGATTTGTCGTTAGAAGAATTGGAAGCGGTTGTCGAGGAACGCCGTCGCGTAGAACGCGCGCGCGCGTTTGTCCAAGCCGACGATACCCAGCGGTTCAATCCGATAACGGTTCAACCGAATGAAAAACGCAAACGCCGCCGCCGCCGCGGTTGGCGCGACAATCTGTTGTTTCTCGTCGAAGTCGCGGCGGTAATCGGTTTGGTCGCCGTCCTCGTTCTCGCCGTCGGCAATTTGCAAGCGCTGAATATAGAGTTTGCCCAATCCATTCGGCAGGCGCAGCCGCAAACGCAAGACGCGCAGCCGGTCACGAACGTTGCCGCTTTGCCCGCGCAAGCGGTGGGCGAATTGCCGGGCTCGTCGTTTCCGTCCGCGCAAAACGGCGAACTGCCGGGCGCGTCGTCGCCGCCCGAAGCGCTGCCCGCCTCGATTGGCGTGAGCGTGCAAAAAGCGCCCGCGCTGCCGCCGCCGACCCCGGGCGCGGAATCGCCGACGCGCTTGGTGATTCCGGCGATTGGCGTAGATTGGCCCATTGTGCCGGGCGACGGCTGGGAAGAACTCAAGCGCGGCGTCGGGCATCACGGCGGCTCGGCAAATCCCGGCGAACGCGGCAATATGGTCTTGTCAGGACACAACGATGTCTTTGGCGAAGTGTTCAAAGATTTGGAAGCGTTGAAAAACGGAGATAAAGTGCAGGTCTATGCGGGCGGACGCTTGTTCACCTACGAAGTGCGCGCCAAACGCATCGTCTCGCCGAACGAATTGGCGGTTTTGCAGCCAACGCGCGAATCCATTGTGACGTTGATTACGTGCCACCCGTATCGCGTGGACACGCATCGTCTGGTAGTCATCGCGCAATTGGTACCCTAGAGCAGATTCCCAAGCGGTCTGGGCCAAGACCCTTCGGGTTTCCGAAAACCCGAAGGGTCTGCCCCCAAATCGTATAGGAATTCACCCTAAACGAAAATTTTCAGAGGAAGGATTTTCTCATGCCACAAAAAACACGCCGTGAAAAAGAACGCGCCGCGGCGCGCCGCGAATCGGGGCAATATAAAGTTCCAACGCCCGCGCCGCCCATCGAAATGCCCGCGCCCAACGCAGAGTATGGCATTACGACAAGCAAACCCACCGCGGCGACGGCGCGCGCCGCCGCCGCGCCGCATCACGCCATTCCCGTCAGCGCCGATTCCGATTTTGATTACAGCTATGTCTATGCCGACTTGCGGCGGATTGGTATTTTGGCGGCATTGTGTTTCGGGGCGATGGTTGTGTTGTATTTTGTTCTGGAACAATATCCGATGCGCTGACGCCGCTTGCGTTTGGGATTTGTTTTGCGGTCCGAGAAAAATAAAAAACGCGCCACAAGGCGCGTTTTTTTTATTCAAACGCCGATTTGGGCGCGGCGGCAAAGGGCTTGGGCGCCGCGCGGGTGGAGCGCAGATGCGGCACGGTGAGCTCGAGCAAGAATTGAATCATCAACCCCAGCCACAAATTGTGCGTGGCAAGAAACGCGAGCGCGTTGATAAATGCCTGTCCCAGATTCCAAATTGCCACATCCGCCGCGCCAATGTGACCCAAACGCGCGCGCACGCGCGGGTCGAGCAGCGCTTCCAAACAAGTCAAACCGAGACCGATGAGCGCGCCCCAATACAAGAGCGCGTCGGTCACAACGCCCGTCAAGAGCGTAATGGCGGCGCCGCGATAGAGCGTCCAATGCGCCTGCATATAAATCATTTCGACCATGCGGCGCGCAAAAGAAAATTGGGCGTCGGACGCGGGCACGTCCGCCGTCGCGCGCAAATAGGGCAGCCAAATGAGCATGAGCAAGAGCCATGCCGCGAGCAAAATGACGATTGCCCAGCGCATCCCTTCCGCCCAATCGAGCGCGCCCAAACCGATGGCGCGCAAATCTATCCAGCCGAAATACAGGGCAAGGAACGGCAGCCCCAAATAAAACGCGAGCCGCGCCAGCTGATACAGCGCGCGCAAACCGCGCTGCGCCGCCCACGCGCGTACGGTTTGCGCGAATGGCGCTTGCGGCGCTTTGGTAATGAACCATGCCACATTCGCGCCAAGCGTGGACACGATGAACGCGCCCAACGCCACGAGCGCGGCGTTCCAGCCGTAACTGTTTTGGAGAATGGCGCGCAGCGTTTCGGTCAGGGTTGTGAGTTCGGGCATTATGGACGGGGCGCCGTTTCGGCGCTCTTGCGGTTTTTCAAAGGCACGCGCAAAATGACGCGCGTGCCCTGTCCGGGTTTGGATTCGATATTCAATTGACCGTCTACGAGCCGCGCGCGGTCGTTCATATTGACCATGCCCAACGAGCCGCGCGCGGTATAGTTGGCGTTGACGGCGGCGGTATCGAAACCGGGACCCTCGTCCGCGACAACCGCAAGCAGCGTATTGCCTTGCTGTTGGACGGTGACGTGAATGGCGGCGCTGCGCGCGTGTTTGCGCGCGTTATTGACCGCCTCTTCGATGACGGCGAAAACGGTGCCGGCGATATTGGGGTCCAATTCAACGCCAAAATTGCCGGGCTGAATATCTATCGGCACGCCGTCGTTTTCGCGCAAGCGCTGTTCGTATTGTTTCAACGCGGCGGAAAGCCCTTGCGTTTCCAGCGTCAACGGGCGCAGCGTGAACAAGAGCCCGCGCAAATCTTTGCCGACGCGCATCACCGCTTCGCGCGCCTGCTCCACTTCTTGACGCGCCTGCGCTTCGTCGCGGTCCATCAGCAAGCGGATGAAATCGAGCCGCATCGCGAGCGCCGCCATAGATTGCGTGGGGCCATCGTGCAAATCGCGCGCCAATTTCGCGCGCGCGGACGCTTCGGCTTCGATGATGTGGTCGCGTTCCGCGCGCAAGTTTTGATACAGCTGCGCGTTTTGAAACGCAATCGCCGCTTGATTGATGAACGCGCGCATCAGCCGCAAATGCTGCTCGGACGGTTTCTGGCTGCTGGGCGAAGCGAGAATGACCGCGCCGTACACATCCAAACCTGATTGCAAGGGATAACAGACGCCATGATGCGCGCGGCGCAGCGACGCGAACTGACCCAAGTCCGCGTCGTTAGTCACTTTGGTAAAAGACACGGGGTCGCCGCTTTCGATGGCGTGTTTGATGACGCCGCTTTTGCTCGCCACAATGCGCTGGGCGTCGTTGCGGTCCAAACCGCGCGACGCGGCGACGAGCAGAGGTTTGTGCCCGTCCGCGTCGCTGTCGCCAAACGTCAGCGCAATGCCGACGGGCCCGCCGAGGTCAAAGCGGCCTTGCGGCATGCCATTGACGCCCGCTTGCAGCATCACTTCGAGAATTTGCACATAGTTGGATGTGCCGTTCAGCGAATCGGTGGATTCGTAAAAAAGCCGCGCGCTCGAAATCGCCTGACGCAATTCGCGCAGTTCGTATTGCGCCGCGCCGATGGCGGCTTCGCGTTCGCGCTGCGTGAGATAGCCAATCAAAACGACGACGCTCATGACGGCGACGACCGGCAAGAGCGCGGCGAAAAAATTGACGTCGGTTTCGACGTGAATGGGCAGCGCGGCGCGCGCCGCTTCGGGCAGGAATTGGAGCAAGGCGCCAATTTCGTACGGCAGCAGCACCAACACCGCGACCACCGCGCCAATGCCGATGCCAAAACGCATCGCCGCCACGATGGTGGGAAAGATGGTAAAGAGGACGAGGAACGAACTATTGACGCCGGGCAAAAGCGGCAGCATGCTTGTAAATAAAACATCGCCGACGATGCCAATGAGGGGAAGGCGTTCGGGCAGATTGCGATAGCGGATGCCGATAAAGAGCAAGCTGTTGAACGCGGCATAACTGAGCAGCCAGACGAGAAAATAACTTTCGGGGACGAATGCGCCATTGACGACGGACACGACGATCCATGCCAGCGCGATGACCGCCCAGCGTATATTGACCAGCGCGCCGTCCACCGAACGCGAGACGCGCGAGGTAAAGGAAAAAGAAGAGTCGTCCACCAAAGTAGTCATTTTATGAAAAAACCGTGGCGCAGGTTACGTTGCGACCACGGTTTTTCAAGTGGGCAGTATAGGACTCGGACCTATGACCCCACGCATGTGAAGCGTGTGCTCTACCAACTGAGCCAACTGCCCGTTTGGTCGTAATTCTATCTGTTACTAGTCTGGTGTCAAATAGCCGCCTTTGTGATGTGGGCGTTTGCCCTTGCCGCGATTCAGCGCGCCGTACGTGTCGGTGAGCGCGTGACAATTCGGACAGAGCAGCCGCAAGTTTTCAGGACGATTGTTTGAAACGTCGCCGTCAATATGGTCAATGGTCAAAGGGATGCGTCCGGTCAACAAATGACGTTTTGCCCAACCGCATTGGGAGCAACGTTCTCCATGCGTTTCTTTGAGCCAACGACGCACATTATCGGAGACTGCGTAAAAGCTGCCTTTTGTTCCATCTTCTTCCCCACGTAACCAGCGCTCAATATATTGACGATACGCGTATTCATGCTGACATTTGTAACTACAGTAAATGTCAACGCTGCGTTTACATTCTTTGCCGCAGTACAGGCAATGGCGGCGGGGTTTCTTGGGATTCATGGGCGACGCTCGCAAAATTATAACATGCTCTGGTTGCGGGTCAACAGGATTTTGGTAACTCTTGGCGTCCAGAACGCTGTGACATGGCGAATACACATTCGCCAAATTGTTATCGTTTAACGGCGCACGGCATAACGCTTGCAAGCGTTTGCGTCGGCGCGCGTCGCGGGTATAATGCCTGCGGAGAATTTGCTGCTTATGACGATGCAAGACCGCGCCTACGCGGTAGCGATTTTTATCATTTTGGGCATTTGCTGTATCGGCGCGTATGTGGCGGTGAGCGGTTTTTTGAATGCGAATCCCGACGGGTTTGCGATGGCGTTGAACGGCGCGAGCGCGACGCCCACGATTGGCGTCACGGTTGAAATTCCGACAGAGACGCCCGCGCCGCCGACGAACACGCCTTTGCCGCCGACGAAAACGCCGATCGGTTATCAACCCACCGCGATTCCCGAAGCGACGCGCGGACCGACGCTCGATTTTATTCCCACGATAGCGACGCCCGAATTTACGGCGACGCCGGAAGCGTCCGCCACGCCGCCCGGCTGCGGCGCGGAATTTTGTCCGCGTACGGGCCCCGCCGATTCGCGCGCGCCCGGCGGCAATCCGTGTCCGACGCATTTGATTTGGGGTTTTGTGTTGGACCGAAACGGACAGGGCATTCCCGGCGTCAAAATTCATTTCAGCGACGCTTCGGGCAACGCCGGCGACAAAGACACCAAGGGCCCGCCGGATCATCCGGGCATTTACGATATTCCCGTCGGCAGCGGCGTGTGGGCGGTGCAGGTCATTGGCAAACGCGAGGTCTTGCGCAGTCCATCGTTCCAAGTCGCGGTTGGACAGCCGTGGGGCGGCACGGGCAATTGTCCGACGCGAGTGGATTTTGTGGAACAATAAAAAATCGGAACGTCCGAGCGAACGTTCCGATTTTTTTTATTTGGGCATCGCTTTCAACGCGTTGTACGCGGGACGCGGCGTGCCGTCGGGGTTGGTGATTGCCCACCAGTATTGTTCTTCGCTGCCGTTCCAATCGGCGTTGCCCATAAAAATCAAACTCATGACGCCGATCCACGGACTCCAATGCTGTTTGGCGTATTGATACGCGCGCACGATGCGATCCGCTTTTTCCTCTTCGCTCACGCGGAACCAGGAATACGCCGGATTCACCTGATCGCTTGTCCAACCGAATTCTAGAATCGCGATTTGTTTATCGCCGTCGCCGCGCTCTTGCATCAACTTGCGGACATCTTCGACATGGCGGAACGAATAGACGCGTTTGGCTTCGGTGGGGCTGGGGTCGTTGTTGGTCAAAACCGGGTCTTGCGCCACGACGCCGGGGTCGGCTTCGGGGTCGGCTTTGAAACCCGCCGCGTGGACGCCGAGCAAATCAAAATAGCCGTCGCTGTGATTGCCCATCGCGTCGTACAGGCGCGCGAAAAATTTCATGTCCGACATTGCCTGATCGAAATCGGCGGTGGTCGGCGTGAGTCCGCCGCTAATGACGAGCGCGTTCGGGTCGGCGGCTTTGATGGCGGCGTACGACGCTTTGAGCATGGCGGCGTACTCTTCGGGACTCGGCGGACGTTTGCACCACTCGCGCGCGAGATTCGGCTCGTTCCAAATCTGGTACGCGCGCACGCGCCCTTTGTAACGCGTCGCAAACGCGGTGAGAAAATCGGCCCAGTCTTTCATGTTGCGCGCGGGCCCCATCGAAGAGGTGGACGGGTCGAAACAGCCGGGCGCCGCCCAATCGGGCGCATTGTCCATGCGCGCCAAAACGTCGAGCCCTTTGACGTTCGCCTGATAAATCACTTCGTCGGAGCGGCTCCAATCGAACGCGCCTTTTGCCGCGCCCTCGATGTCGCGCCACGCGAACTGTTGTTTGATCCAGCCGAAACCCATGTCTTTGATTTGATTCATATCGCGGTCGGCGATTTCGGGGCGATACCAGCCGAAAATTTGAATCGAGTATTCGGGCGAATTGAGATGCGCGCTCTTTTTGGGCGGCAGAGGCGGCGGCGTTGCGGTCGGTTCAAAGTCGTCGGGCAGCGGCGTCGGATTTTGGGCTGGCGCTTTTGTCGCTTTCGGTTTCGCGGTGGCTTGGGGATTTTGCTGCGCCGCGCGCGTTTGCCGCGCTGCGCGCGTCGGATTGACGGTTTCGTTCGGATTGGGCGTCGCGTTCGCGCCGCCTGAATTATCAGGGGGCGCGTTGGTGCGTTCCGGGCGCGCGACTTTGGTCCCCAAAAAACTCGCGGGCGTGCCTTGCGCGATCAGAGTTTGCGCGCGCGCTTGGTCGGCGTTGGGCGTAGGCAATTCCGGCGCGCCGCCGTTGCACGCGGCGAGAAGGAATGTGGCGGCGAGAAGGGCGAGAAGGGCGGCGACGCGGACGCGTCGCGTAAAGATTTTGTTCATACTTTTAGCTGTCACGTGAAGCGGAAGGATTCTTGCAAAACTTGCGGCGCAAGGATTTTTTTAATTGACCTCGGCGCCGCTCGCGTCGAGCGCGGGCTGCGCGTGGGGGCGGCGTCGGATATAGCGTCGTTCGCGCCACGCTTGCCGAAGCGCTTGGCTGGCGACGAAACTTACGCCGATAAAAAAGACGGCGGCATAACAGGCAATGACCCAATTGCCCGTGTGTACGGCGTACCACAGCGTGCCGAGATTCCACAGCGCGATGGAAATTTCCAAGAGCGCCGCGCCGTCCAACGGCAGATTATATTTCTTTTCGACCCAAGTGGTATTTTCGCGGTCAATGCCATATTTGGGCGTGCGCTCGAACGTTTTGTTATTGTCGCGCGCCAATTCCCATGCCGCGCGCACCGTGTTGGGCATTAAACCCGCGCCGAGCGAGGTGAAAAAAAAGATGAGGGGAATTTTGCGCCACCAGCCCTCGCCCAACTGTTCTTGGACGAACGTAAAAAACATGGCGGGCGCGAGCGTGCCCAATCCGAATAACGCGCCGACGCCCCACCAGCCGGATAACGCCGGAAAACGCTGCGCGCAATAAATCACCGCCGGCAAGAGGAGCATCAGCGCAAACATGTACAGATGAATCGTATAACCGGTCAGGTGCAGCGTCGCCTCGAATTTTTTGCCGACGCCCAGCGAGGAACGCCAGACTTGGGGCAGTAATTTGGAGGCGCACTGCAAACTGCCTTTTGCCCAACGGCGCTGTTGACGGCGATATGCCGCCAGCGTCACGGGCAGCTCGGCGGGCGCGACGACATCGCGCAGATATATGGCTTGCCATCCTTGAAAAAACGCGCGATACGACAGGTCGAGGTCTTCGGTCAAAGTTTCTTGCGTCCAGCCGCCCGCGTCCAAAATCGCCGCGCGCCGCCAGACGCCGCCGGTGCCGTTGAAATTGAACCAAAAGCCGCCGCGAAAGCGCGCGAATTGTTCGACCAAAAAATGCGCGTCAATCGAAAGCGCCTGCAAAAAGGTCAAGAGCGAATAGTTGCGGTTGAGATGCCCCCAGCGCGTTTGCAAAAAGCCGAGTTTCGGATTTTCAAAATGCGGAATCGTGCGCTGCAAAAAATCGCGCGGCGGCACAAAGTCCGCGTCAAAGTACGCAATCAATTCCGCGCGGCTCGCTTGCAAACCCGCCGTCAGCGCGCCCGCTTTGAACCCGCGCCGGTCGGCGCGGTGAATGTGCCGGATATTGACGCCGCGCGCGCGCCAATACTCGATCGCTTTACGCACCACTTCGCGCGTTTCGTCGGTGGAATCGTCCAGCGCCAAAATTTCCAAACGTTCGCGGTCCCAGTCCAATTGCGCCGCCGCGTTGATTAAACGTTCCGCCACATACAATTCGTTAAAGATGGGCAAATGTACGCCGACGTACGGCACGCGCGTCAGCGGCGGCAATGCCGGGTCTGCGCTCGACGCGCGCGCTGCCAACCACGTCAAGTACATGAAATTGACGCCATAGACGAATAGAATTAGCAAAAGAATTCCGTATGCCCCCAAGATCAAAACCAACAACGCTTGCTCCATTCCTCCTCCGCTTGCCTGACAAAATCGCGCGCTCGGACGCTGTCGCGCATCCCGCGCGTAAAAAACAAACGCTCGCCCGCGGCGCCGTCGCTGCCGCATACGAAAAAACGAGGGCGGCGCCGCCCGGCGAATCGAGACGAGCAATAAATAGCGCGCACGGGTGTGCGCGGGCGTAGAATGATAACCGAGAATCAAAATCAACGCAAAATGAAAAACGCGGGCAAAACCAAGTATAATGGGCGAACGGAGGAATCATGCTTTTTCAAATGATGCAGGTAGGCCCCTTGGGCGTGAATTGTTATATCGTCGGCGACGACGCGACGCGCGAGGTTTTGGTCATTGACCCGGGCGGTCATGCGCGTCAAATCCACGCGATGGTAGAGAACCTACGCGCGCGCGTCGTGGGCATCGTTCTCACGCACGCGCACTTTGATCATGTGATGGGCGTGGAGGCGTTGAAACGCGCGACGCTCGCGCCGCTATACGTCGGCGCGAACGAGAAATACGTCTATGAAAATGTGGAACGTCAGGGCGAAGCGTTTGGCATTGCGGTGCCGCCGCAGCCCGATCCCGAATATTGGCTCAACGAAGGCGACATTGTGCGCGCGGGCAATTTTGCGCTGCAAACGTTGGACGTGCCGGGTCATTCGCCCGGTTCCATCGCGCTGTACAACGCCGAAAACGGCGTCGTCTTTGTCGGCGATGTGTTGATGCGCGGGACGATTGGGCGCACCGATTTTCCCGACGGCTCGTTTGACGAATTGCTCAAATCCATCCGCACGAAATTGTACACGCTGCCCGACGCGACGCAGGTGTATTCCGGTCATGGCCCCATGACGACGATTGGCGAAGAAAAACGGATGAATCCGTTCACGCAGAATTATGTTTAGTGCGATAGTGCAATCGTGCGATAGTGCAATCGTGCGATAGTGCGATAGTTGAAATCAGATAACGATTTCTTGACTATCGCACTATCGCACCACCGAACTATTGCACTCTATACGCTTCATCCAACAATTCCACCAAATGCAGCGCGCGTCCGTTCCAGCCCGCGCGGCGCGCGCCGTATTCCAATTGCAAAAGGCAGCCAACGTTGCCCGTGACGACGATTTCCGCGCGCGTGTCGCGCGTATTCTCCATTTTTTCGTCAATCAGTTGGTCGGAAATTTCGGTATGAATGACGTTGTAAATGCCCGCGCTGCCGCAGCAGCGATCCGGCGCGCGCATTTCGACGAGTTCCACGTTCTCGATCCGTTTCAAAAGCTGCCGCGGTTGAATGCGGATTTTTTGCGCGTGCGCGAGATGACACGCGTCCTGATACGTCACGCGCGTTTTATTTTTCAACCGCGCTCCCGGTTCGCCTTTTTGCGCGCGCGGCGAATCAAAGAGCAGTTCGCTCACGTCCTTGACGCGTTTGGAAAATTCCTCCGCTCGATGAAAATACGCGGGATCGTCGCGAAACAGTTCGGCGTACTCTTTGAGCTGCGCGCCGCAGCCCGCCGCGTTGATCGCAATCGCGTCCCATTGTCCTTGCAGAAACAAATCAACGTTGCGTTTCGCCATCGCGCGCGCCAAATCGCGTTCGCCCGCGTGAACGTGCAGCGCCGCGCAGCAGATTTGTTCCTCCGGCACGCGCACGTCATAACCGCTGCGTTCCAATACGCGCACCGTCGCTTCGTGGATGTTGGCAAAGCCGGCGCGCATGAGACAGCCGGTAAAGAGCGCGACCTTTGGGCGCGGCGGCGCGGCCGGTTCCGTTTCTTGGGTGCGCGGGGCGGGCGGCGGAATTTTATAGGTACGCAATTGGCGCGCGGGCAGCATCCCTTCCAACTCGCCCAATTTGCCGAATCGTTTCAAAAGACCGGACGCGCGGACGAGCGGCTGCAGCGTGCGTTGATACAAGCCCGCCATGCCGACGACGAAATTCAAACGCGCGGGGTGCGGAAACAATTGTTTGAATACCGCCCAGCGAATGATTTTTTCCTTGCGCGATAATTTGCCCTGTTTGACTATTTCGCCGCGCGCGGCTTCGAGCAGAACGCCATAGCGCACGCCGCTCGGACACACCGTCTCGCAATTGCGGCAGTCCAAACACAAACCGATGTGCGCCATGAACGCGTCGTTGACCGTCTGTTTGCCTTCCGCGAGTTCGCGGATGAGAAAAATTCTGCCGCGCGGCGATTCCGTTTCGAGCGACGTTAGACGATACGTCGGACAATGATTGAGGCACAAGCCGCAATGCACGCAGCGCAGCAAATCTTGTTCGCTCGGCGGGTCAGGAATGGTGAAACCGCCCGTTTGCAACTCTTTCGATTCGGTCATGAATGCTCCACAAATAGGTTTGGTCGGATAACGTTTTGGACAATGCTCCAAAACCAAATCCTTTACGCAGCTATAACATAAATCCAAAAATCATCCGCCGGTGCGGAACAAAAGCCAACCAATGCCAAGCAAAACCATCACGGCGACAAGTTGGTCAATGCGCTGCCAGCGAAAAAAATTACCGTTCACAATAGCCACCGCGAGCAGCGTCACGCCGAACCAAAGCAAGGTTTGTATTTCGGGCGCGGTGACGTGGAGTTGATTGAGAAAGCGCACGATGAGCCAGTAAGTTACAATGCCGACGGCAAAGCCCGCTGCGGATTTAAACAGCGCGTTCCAAACGAGTTTGTCATCGCGCCACATCGCCGCCGCGTATGAAAAACCCTGCGAGTCGGCAATTCCCGAAATCACGGTTAGAATAATAACAAATAAAAGCGGCAGAATTTTTCCGGGCATGGTCCGAGTCTCCCGAGTCGTCGTATGTCCAAGGAACAACTCAACCCATTCACTGTACGCGTCCTCGAAATCGTGCGCGCGATTCCGCGCGGCAAAGTTTTAACGTACGGTCAGGTCGCGCTGCTGGCGGGCGCGCCGCGCGGCGCGCGTCAAGTGGGGCGCATTTTGTACGCACGCGGCTACACGGCGCCGTGGCAGCGCGTCATCAATCGCTATGGCGGTCTTTCGACGTACAAAATCGGCACGGGCGCGGAACAGCGCGCGCTGCTGGAAAAAGAGGGCGTCGCGTTCACAAAAGATGGAACGGTGGATTTGAAAAAACATCAATGGCGTCCCGCCGCGCACACAGTTGAAAAATTGCATTTGCCCGAAGAGGTGGTGTTTGAAATCAATCGCAAGTTGCCGTTTTCGCGTTGACGGCTCAACCCTTTGAGGTCTCCGAAAACCTCAAAGGGTTCTTATTCGCGACTATACAAAAAAACCACGAGTTGTTTATCATCCCACAATGGAAATGTCCACTGCACATCAAAATTCATGTTCGCGTTTTGGTAAATTGGGTCAAGCGTTTTACGCCAAATTTGAGCGCCATTTTCATCGAGCGGAAAAATGACCGCGAGATGATGAAAGGAATCCGTTGCGCGCAAGCGTTGGCGTTTCGTCACATCCCTCACAATATCTTTGCCGCTGCCAAGCGTTTTCTTTGCTCCGACGACAATCGTTTTTACTCAAGCCAGTGTTCGCTTTCATTCGTCGCCCACCACAAATCGCAATGCTCGAACATCTTTACTTGGGCGATTGGAAATTTATGTTCGCCCTCCGCGCGTTGAACAATTCCCTTGCTCTTTAATTCTATCAAACGCGCCGCCATTTCAATCAAGAGCCAGCGTTCGATTTGCATTCCCTCGCCCAATCCGCGATTGACCGCGTATGCCCAAATTTCCTTGCGCGCGGCAGGCGTTTGAATCAAGGATTCGACAATGTGTCTCGGATTCATTGTGGGTTAGCGCGCGTCTTTCGGAACTTGGAGCGGGGCGAACCAATGAATGTAGCCACAGTACGCGCACACCGCGCACGTTGCGCTGGGATTCGCCCAGTCGAAATTAAAGAACGTTGCAAGTGAGGTGTTCAATTGTGCGCGGCGCTGCCAAAATTGTTCGCCGCCACAAACCAGACAGCGCAGCTCTTTGCCAAGAACTTGTACACGTTCCGGTTCTTTTTTCTTGAACAATCCCATTCAGACCTCCATCTGGACGTTAGAGACTGCTGTCTACGTGGGACATTTGACGGCGGCTGCGCTGCGTTCGTTCGGATGAATGATCTTGATTCCGTCGTTCATCGCGGCATAGATCCGAAGGGTTTGGACGCGGGCGCGAAAATTTGCGCGGATGTTTCCAAAAATCCTTCGGGTCTGAGCTAGATCCCTCCCACAAATCGCCCCGGATTCAAAATGTTGTGCGGATCGAACTTGCGCTTGAGCGCTTGCATCAGTTTGAACGACGCGCCAACGTCGTCCCACGCATTGATTGATTTTCTTAAGGTCGCGGGCGCGCTTTCAATGATGAGGTGTCCGTGAATTTCATGCAACTGGGCGCGGAGTTTAGAGAGAATGTTTTGTTGTGCGCTGATGTCACCATCAAACGACGCGTAAAGGGACGCGACTGCCGCGTGCGAGAAAAGGCGCGGGGGGGGAGTGAATTGCAAAAATAAATTGAGCGCGTTATGCAATTCTTTCGGCGGAACGCTTGCGCGCACGAGCGGCGCGTCGGCGAAATTTTCGCGCAGCGTTGCAGGCATATCTGCGATGGCGCGCCAAATTTTCTGCGCGTCGTCAAGCTCATTCGCCGCGCGCGCGTTATTTTCATTCGCCGCGTTTGTAAATAAATCGCGCGCGGCTGCCATCGTCGCTTTCGAGCCGCCGAAACGCGCGGCGATGTGCCATGCGCCGTGCGCGTTGGAATCTATCATGCGCGCAGCATCAGCGTTGAACAATTCGATGGCGAGTGGGGGAACGGACAGATTCCAAATTTGTCCTACTGCCGCGCCCGCGGTTTGCAGTTCATCAAACGTTGCCCACATTGAAATTTCGGCGGGCGGCTGGGGAAACGCTTTGAACGTCGCTTCGGTGAGGATGCCGAGCGTGCCGAACGCGCCGACCTGAACTTTGTGCAGTTCATAGCCCGCGACGTTTTTTACCACTTGGCTGCCCGCTTTGATGATTTGCCCCTGCACGTTCGCAAATTTGAGACCGAGCATATAATCGCGCGCGGGGCCATAACGCAAACGCAGCGCGCCGTTCGCGTTCGCCGCCAGCGCGCCGCCGATGGTCGCGCGCGTGGGATGCGGAATATCGAGCGGCAAAAATTGTCCGTGTTCGCTCAGAACGCGATTGACATTCGCCAGCGTCATGCCCGCGCCGACGGTGATGGTCAAATCGTCGAACGCGTATTCGATGACTTGATTGAGGTTGCGCGTCGAGATTACGGCGTCGTAACGCGTGGGCGGATTGCCGAGCTGCTGCAACGTTCCGCCGCCCCACGGCACAACCGCGCAATTCTCGGCATCGCATTGTTTGAGAATTTGCGTGAGTTCGTCCGCGTCGCGCGGTTCGTAGACCGTTTGCGGCGATAGGTCGCCGAGAGCAAAGTTTTGCATAGCGGTTATGGAAAGTTCAAAATTCGAAATTCAAAATTCAAAATGCAAAATGCAAAATTCAAAATGCAAAATGCAAAATTCAAAATTCAAAATTCGTAATTCAAAATTCGTAATTCAAAATTCGCAATTCAAAATCCGCAATCGAAAATCGAAAATCGAAAATCGAAAATCGAAATTCGAAAATCGAAATTTGCAATTCCTAAATCCACACATCCGTATTCCCCGCAATCGCCTGCGGCAGTTTGCTTTTCGCGACTTCGCCGCAGCCGTGACCTTGCGGTAACATTTTGCACGGATTCAAAATTCGCGTCGGCGCAAGCGCGTCGCGCAGTTTTGCCTGTTCGTCCAAATCGGCTTGCGAAAACAACAGCGGCATGTAATCCAATTTTTCGATGCCGATACCGTGTTCGCCGCTGATGGTCCCGCCGACCTCGACGCACAATTTCAGAATTTCGCCGCCGACTTGTTTCACGCGTTCCAACGCGCCCTCTTCGCGCGCGTCAAACAAAATGTTCGGATGCAAATTGCCGTCGCCAGCGTGCAAAACGTTTGCAATCGTGACATTGTATTTTTTGGCAATCGCATCTTGCTGCTCCAAAATGTACGGCAGTTTGGAACGCGGCACGACGCCGTCTTGAATGTAATAATTTGGCGCAAGGCGACCCAACGCGCCGAGCGCGGTCTTGCGCGCTTTCCACAAGTCCGCGCGTTCTTGCTCGTTGCGCGCGATGCGAACTTGACGCGCGCCAAACTCTTGACAAAAGTCCGCGAGCGTTTGCTGGAGTTCGTCAATCCCCGCTTTCGGGCCATCCACTTCAATCAAAAGCACTGCGTCCGCGTCGAGCGGCAAACCGATGTTGTATGCCGCTTCCACCGCGCGAATCGTCGTGCCGTCAATCATTTCAATCGCGGCGGGAATCACGCCCGCGCCGATGACGCCTGAAACCGTGCGCGATGCCTGCTCAATCGTGTTGAATACGGCGAGCAGCGTGCGCGTGGCTTCGGGCAAAGGCATGATGCGTACCAAAATTTTGGTGATGATGCCGAGCGTGCCTTCGCTGCCGATGAATGCGGCGACTAAATCGTATCCCTGCTCATCGGGCGCTTTGCCGCCGAGCCACATAATTTCGCCGTCCTCTAGAACGACTTCCAATCCCAATACATGATTCGCGGTGACGCCGTACAAAAGACAATGCGGTCCGCCGGAATTATTCGCGACATTGCCGCCGATGCTGCACGCGGCTTGCGACGACGGATCGGGCGCGTAAAAATATCCGTACGGCGCGAGCGCGGCGGAAACGTCCAGATTGATGACGCCGGGTTCGACGAGCGCGGCGCGATTTTCCAAATCAATGTCGAGAATTTTTTTCATGCGCGCGAACGCAATCATGATGCCGCCCGCAATCGGCGTGACCGCGCCGCACAAACCGGTGCCTGAACCGCGCGGCACAATTGCCATCGCATAACGCCGCGCGATTTTGATAATCTCGCCGACCTGTTCCGCGCTTTCGGGCAAGACGACAATGTCCGGCGTCGCCATGTTGTTCGAGCCGTCGTACGAATACACGCGCAAATCGTCGGGCTGCCACAACACGTTGCGCGCGCCGAGCAGTTTCTGTAGTTCTTGAACGGCGGGGGAAATTGGAGTCATAGGCAATCAGGTGATGGAGAGATGGAGAGATGGAGAGAGCAGTGACCAGTAATCAGTAATCAGTGAGCAGTTATTAGTAGTTGGATAGTCGGATGGTCGAATGATACGCGATATGCGATTGGCGATACGCCATCCGCCATCTGCTATCAGCCATTTGCTATCTGCTATTCGCCATCCGCCAGAATTATACATCAGACGCGCAGCAATGGTCGTGGCGGTAAAAAGTTAACAAGAGGGTTTCGAAAGGTTATGGAAAGGTCTAAGAATTCGAACTGTGCGAGAATTTTAAGGTTGAGGCATTGACGGTAAGGGGAAAAAGATTCTATACTCTCGTGTGTTCATCAAAACTAACAACTGGAGGACGAAATGTCTGTAAAGAGAAACGGTTCTTCTGGAATGTCAACGATTGGATTGACACTCGTTCTGCTGGTCGTCTGTGCTGTATTATCGGTAGTGGCAATCAATCTAGTTGTCGTCCCGTTCTTTAATGCGACAAATCAACTGACGACGAGCTCTGGCTCTGGGTCGCAAATTGCAATAGCAACGGCGACAATTAGCTTTGAAGAGGGGCCACCACCACCTGGCACACCAACCGGCGAACTTCCGACCCGGCTTCCAACTCTAAGCCGAGAACAATTGGACGAGTTGCCAACAGCGGTCGTGCCGCCGGATGTTCCAACATTAGAACCGACAAAAGATATAGATTCCGTTGCACCCACGCTTGCGCCAATAATTGGGCTTGCACCAGGTGAAGAGTGGGTAACCTACAAGGACTCTAGTCTGGGATTCTCGTTTGAATATCCGCAAAATTGGCATATTGATGGTCCCGAAAAAATGAACAAGGGTAGCAGGGTTAGCATTACGGTCCGAAATTACGACGACGTCATGACAAAAGCGGACAAGACGGTGGATCAACTGAAAATTGATATTGAGGCGCGCGATCTGCCCGATTCTATGTCAAATTTGGATGATTGGGTATCGAAATATCGAGACCCAAATATCGCAGGGTTGGAATCATCGTTTTCGCTCACTCCGATCAAGAATTTAGAGGTCAATGGGGTACCCGGAGTACGCTGGGTGCAAACCGCAGAGATGATACCACAAGGCAACGTCATTGTTGGCTTTGTCAAGGGCAAGAAACTTTATGTACTCAGCGCCTACCCTGCTACATCCAAGTATGTTTCAACCTTTGACCGAATCATTGCCAGTTTTCAGTTCCCATAAGGAGATTTCACCGTGAAGAGATTTTTTCGCGCTTTCGTCTTGACAGCATTCGCTTCATTGACGGTTTTTACACTTGTCTCTGCACAAGAGATCGAGCTTATTGATACCTCGGGCGCATGGCGCTTGCCTTTTAATGGGACAAGGGTCGTCTCAAATGGACCATTGGAAGGACTTCATACCGGCAAGTCTGCCGAAGCGATAGATTATTTTCTACCCGACCATACTCGATTCGAAGTTTTTGCGCCAGCACATGGAGTTGTCACCGACGTTTTTGATCCGTCAGTTGTGGATACACTTGGATTCGGTTGGTTGGTTCGAATCAACCACAATGGCACCACAAGTTTTTTTGCGCACCTCAAAGGCAATTCAATCGTCGTTACTCAAGGGCAAAACATAAAGCAGGGACAGTTTATTGGCAAGTCGGGCAACAGTGGAAATGGACAAGGAAACCATCTCCACTTTGAGGCACGCACGGCTGTGACTGCGGGAACTGTTCATAGCGGTAATGCTTCACCGATCAGGGCGATTCCGGGTAATTGGTGGAACACTTGGTATTCACCTCCTCCCAATTTTCAACACGACGTGAATCAGACCAGTGGCGGCGCGCAATATCCAGAAATGGCTAGCCGTCCCACGACGACATCACCTGGAGCGCGACATCTTTCAAACCAACAGTCTCCGCCCAACGTAATTGCGGGCTGGACGAGCAACATCAGCCCATCGGCCGTAACATTGCATTTTGGTGCTGCACCAGACACAAACAACACAAATTGGGCAACTTCCTTTCGAGTTTATGAGTTGCGTGAAGATTGCAATTGCTGGGCAGGCATACCAGGAGGTCCGATTATTTTAGCGCCACAGACAACTGTCAGCATTGGAACTTGGAATGAATCTCGGCATGCCAATGGACAACATACATTTCAAGCGGAGGGATACAATGTCCAAGCTGGCTACTCCATGACGCGTTATTGGGAGATATGGCCCGGCGATACAACGAGCAACATTCCGCACCTTGTGGCAACACTTCGTCCTGAAACAGATAGTACGACTTTGGAGTTTTGCTCGAATGCCGAAAGGTATAGAATCTATGAATATCATGGCGGCGCTTCTACAACGGCATATACTGGAGTTGGGTGTACTATCATGGTTCACCGCCAGTTGAATGGCACCAACTGGTATGCAGTGAGTGCGCGCACAAACGGGGTATGGTCGCCAATCTCTCCATGGATGGTTGTTCAATACTAAAAAAATATTTTTGGAGCCAAAGGCAATCGAAGAATCGGTTGCCTTTTTTTGTTTGACATCCGAATTCTCGGATGTTAGACTCGCGCCAGTATGCGTATTCCTCTTTCCCCTCACGATACTGTTCCAACCGCGCTATTGCGCTTTGCGCTCGAACTCGCCGCATTATTTGCTATCGGCGCGGCGTTCGGCGTGATCAATTTGATTATTTCGGCGATCGTATTGGCTTTGTTCAACGCCAAAGGCGATAAACGTTTTCAGGGCATCTTGGTTTCGGGACCCATTCGTCTGGCGCTCGAAGTGGCGATTGCGACGTTGGGCATTTACAGCGCCGGCTTGCGGTGGGGCGTCGAGTGGATGGGTTTGTTCGGCGCGCTTTGGGTCGTATATCTATTCTTGGCGCGCGAACGCTTGCTGTGGCTGGCGCGCGGCGCCCGAGAAAAAGAGAGATAGCGCGAATTTACGCCGGAAAAAGCCGCTGTCCGATTTTCGATTTTCGATTTTTGATTTTCGATTTTCAGTTTTCGCTTTCCAAATTCCAAATTCCAAATTCCGCTTTCCGCTTTCCGAATTCCAAATTCCAAATTCCAAATTCCAAATTCCGCTTTCCAAACTCATGTCGGCATACTTTCAAACCCTTGCCCAAGACGTTCGACGCGACGCGCGCGCGTTCGCGCGGAATCGCGCGGCGCTCTGCGTCGCCCTTTTATTTCTGCTCCCTTGGTTCGCCGCGATGGTTTCGGGACGCAATACGAATCCCTTGCCCGCGCTCGGCGAAATTTTCGGCATCATGTTCGTGTACTGGTTTTTTACGCGGCGGCGTGAGGTCGAGATAACGCCCGTGCGCCAACCCCTCGTCGAAAGCGCCATCGCGCTCGCGCTCGTTTTGACGTGGATGTTGTTTCGCATCGGACAGTACACGAATTTGTATGCGCTGCCGACCGTGAGCGTCGCCAATGTGCGCGATGTGATGGACACCATTGCGCCGAAAATGATCGAGATGGTTTTGCTGCCGCTCGTGATTTGGCTGGCGCTGGGTTATCGCCCGCGCGCTTTGGGTTTGCGTTCCACGCGTTTCGATTGGGTTGCGCCATTGCTGCCGATAGCGGTTCTGCTCTATTTCGGGCTACAACATCACACGCCCGAAGAATGGTGGGCGCGCTTTGTCTATTTTTTATTTGGCGCGGGCATTCCCGAAGAATTTTTATTTCGCGGCATCGTCCAAACGCGGCTCATCGCGCTCGTAAAAAATCCGGCGTGGGGTTTGTACCTCGCCGCGCTGGTCTTTGGCGCGTCGCACTTGCCCATCAATTTGGCGGGCGCGGCGCCTCACAATTGGCTGTCGGCGTTTGAAAGCGCGTTCACGTTTCAGCTGGGCGTTGGTTTCGCGCTCGGGTACGCCTATTACCGTGTGCGCGCGCTGCCGCCGTTGATGCTTTTGCACGCGCTGCTCAACGCGGCGCCGTGAAAGGAACGAGCATGGTTAAAACGAACGCAATGCGCGTATTGGAAGCGCACAAAATCGAATACGAATTTTTGGTCTATGACGACGCGGGCGAATTTCATTCCGCCGAACAAGCGGCGGCGCTGCTCGGCGCGCCCGCTGACGCGGTGTACAAAACGTTGGTGGTTTTGAACGAGGATTCGGCGCGCGGACCGCGCAAAAAACCGCTGCTCGTGATGGTCGCGTCGAACCGCGAAATAGATTTGCGCGCGTTGGCGAAAAGCGTCGGCGCGAAAAAATTGCGGATGGCGACGAAAAAAGAGGCGGAACAATTGACGGGCGCGCAAATCGGCGGCATCTCGGCGCTGGCGCAATTGAACAAGGGATTTGAAATGCTGCTCGACGAAACCGCGCGCGAATTGGAATGGATTCATGTGAGCGGCGGCGCGCGCGGCTTGGATTTGAAATTGCGCGTCCAAGATTTATTGCGCGTGACCCAAGCGAAATTTGTGCGCGCGACGACGGACCCAAGTCAAGCGCCGGACGACGCGTCCGCAATTTGATTTGTCGGCGGAACATATCGCCGCGCGCAAACGTCCTACACATAGAAAATCGAAACCGCCGCGTCATACAGCGCATGGCGGTTTTTTAACGCGCAGGGGAGGGCGAGGGTGTTTTCGAAAATTGCTGCCGGAATTTTTCTGATAATTTTTATGACGGGCTGCGTGAGCGCGCTTGAAACGCCGAGCGCGCTGCCGCCGCCGACTTTGCCGCGCGCGACGGGCGTGCCGGTGACGCCGCGCCCGAATTATACGCGCACCGCGCAAGCGCTGCAGCCGACTGCGACGGTGGAGGCGAAACCGACGCCGGAAGACGCGTCCGCCATGTTCGCGTCCGCCGCGCAAGCGTTGAAAAATTACCAGCCGCCCGAAAGCGACCCGCAAGCGTTGTACGACGCGCTCGCGCGCGGCGCGTCCGATTTTTTGAGCGTGACGGCGAACGGCGATGTCTCGCTCGAAGGGCAGCCCGCGCTCGCGCAATTGCACGACGCGCTCGTGCAAATTCCCGGCTTGCCCGCCGAACCCAAAATCCAAATCGCCGCGCTGCACACAGGCGCCGATCAAGGCGGCAGCCGCGATTTAGTTTTCATCGCGTTTCAAAATAGCTTGGGGCTGCCCATCGTCGCGTTAGAGCGCTTGGGCGCGTCGTATGAAACGCTGCCGCCGCTTGGCATGGAAAACGCGGCGACGGCGGAGAATCGCAATTTTTACGCCGGCGCGTTGGAAACGCGCGATGTCACGGGCGACGACCAAAAGGAATTGATTTATACAATGATCTTGCCGGGCGCGAGCGGCATCACCAAAGATTTGACGATTGCGCGCTGGCTTGCGGATAAAAACGCGCTGCATCCGATTTTTCGCGCGGCGCTGATTGATTGGGCGGGCGAATCGGATTATCAATTTGAAACGACGGCGGACGCCGCGTCGCTCAAACTCACGTTCCCGTGGTTCGGCGCCTTTGATCACAAATTGCTCGCGCATCCGACCGCGACGCAGACGTGGGAATATGACGACGCGCAAGACAAGTTTGTGCGCGTGAGCATGAGCATTGAAAACGCGAAAACGCCGCGCGAACAATTGAACGCGGCGGAATATCTGTTTCGCAACGGCGATTTGGGCGGCGCGGTGAACGCGTACGAACGCGCGTGGGCGGACGATGCGCTGCAGCCGGAAGATTTCGGCGAATCTCAGGCGGACCCGAAAGCGTTTGCGAAATTTCGTCAGGCGCTGCTTTTGGGCTTGCTCGGCCGCGACGCCGACGCGAAAAAATTATTGAACGAAGCGCGCGCGAGCGGCGAAGCGTTGACGCAGCTCGCCCAAGTGTACGCCAAAAACAGTTCGGGCAAAGACGGCGCGCTGCGCGGTTGGATTGCGATGGCGAACGCGGGCGATTTGTACGAATTGATTTTTGAATCCAAAGCGGGCAACCTCGATTTTCCGTTTGACGCGAGCGAAGTGTATGCGGTGGGCGCCGTCGTTTCGACGTACTTGAATCTGCACGGCGACGCGGCGCAAAATCCCGACGCGTTATGGAGCGCGCTGCAAGCGTTCGGTTTCAAAACGACGAGCCGCGTGAGCGCGGATTTGAACGGCGACGGCGTGAATGAATTTTTGTTTGTGACCGAAGAGGGCGGCGCTTCGCCCAATAAAGCCCAAGAGTTGTGGCTGGTGTACAGCAAAGACCAAAGTTGGCGCGTGCGCGCGTTGGATTTGGCGGACACGCTCGCATTGAACGGCGAAACGTTCGCGCTGGAAAACGGCGCGGCGCGCGCGGTGAAATATAAATTGCCTGACGCGTACACGCCGAATCAAGTCGCGTTGACGTGGAACGGCAGCCAAGTCGTCTGGTTGGACGCCGCAACGCTGAAACCGTCCGAGAGCGCCAACAGCGTATCCGTCGGCGGCGGAGCGTTGGAGGACGATTTTTGAGCGCGCGAGTGGAAACGATTTTCGTTTCCACTTTTTTTTGACACTTGTATCCGCTCTTGCTACACTCTTGTTATCTCAAGCGAGAGGATGCCTCATGAAAGCCGTCGCCATTTTTGAACACGGTGGAATAGACAAGCTGCAAGTTACCGATTTGCCCAAACCGGAAGCGGGACCTGACGACGTGATTATCGCCGTCAAAGCCGTCGCGCTGAACCGGCTCGATTTGTGGGTGCGCGAAGGATTACCCGGTTTGAAATTGCCTATGCCGTTCACGCTCGGCTCGGATGTCGCAGGCGTGATTGACGCCGTCGGCGCGAACGTGACGCAATTTCGCGCGGGGCAGCGCGTAACGATTAACCCCGGTTGGTGGGACACGACGTGCGAATTTTGCGTGCGCGGCGACCATCCGTTGTGCGTCAATTTCAAAATTTTCGGCGAACATTTGCCGGGCGGATACGCGGAATTTATGCGCGTGCCGCAGCGTAACGTGTTACCGATTCCCGACGATTTTGAATTCACCGAAATCGTCGCCGCGCCGCTCGCGTTCTTGACCGCGTGGCGCGCGCTGATTACGCGCGGACGTTTGCGCGCGGGCGAGGACGTGGCGATTCTCGGCGCGGGCAGCGGCGTTTCGAGCGCGGCGATTCAGATTGCCAAGCGCGCGGGCGCGCGCGTTTTCGCCACTTCGCACAGCGACGCGAAATTGGAACGCGCGCGCGAACTCGGCGCGGACGTTCTCGTCAATTACGCGACGAGCGAATGGGAAAAAGAAATTTTCAAACGGACCGATAAACGCGGCGTGGATATGGTGGTGGATTCCGTCGGCGAAGCGACGTGGTTGAAATCTTTGCGCGCGCTGCGTAAAGGCGGACGGCTGGTCACGTACGGCGCGACGACGGGCGCGAATCCCGCCGAAGAGATTCGACTGATTTTTTGGAAGCAATTGGAAATCATCGGCACGACGATGGCGAGTCAGGGCGAATTTCTGGACGTGATGAAATTGATTTTTGCGCGCCAACTCAAACCGGTGGTGGATGTCGTCCTGCCGTTGGAGCAAGCGGCGCAGGCGCACGAACGGCTCGCGCGCAACGAACAATTTGGCAAAATCGTGTTGACGGTGTAACGCATGGCTAACGCGGTTGATTTTGTCGAGGATCGTTTCATTCGCGGTTTTCACCCGCGCTGGGTGCGTTTTGCGATTGGGCACAGCGAAATTGAAAGCGCGCCCGGCGTCGCGCGTTTGATTGTGGACGGCGCGGTGGAAGGACAATTGTCCGACGCGGAGATTGACGATCATCGCACCGCGCCGCGCTGGGATTTGCATTGGATGCCGCCGCTGACGCTGACCGTGCGCGCGCGTTTTAGTCATCCCGCCGGCGAATTGCGCGGCACGGCGGGTTTCGGTTTTTGGAACGACCCGTTCGATTGGTCGGGCAATGTGCAGGCGCCGCCGAACGCGATTTGGTTTTTTTACGCGTCGCCCGAAAGCGATATGGCGTTCGTGCGCGATTTGCGCGGTCACGGCTGGCGCGCCGCGTTCCTCAATGGCGGCAAAGCCGACCGCGTGACGATGGCGGTGGGCAATGCGCTGTTTAAAATTCCCGCGATGAATAAATTGGTTTTTGCGGCGGCGGAAAAACGGATGGACGCGGCGGAATTTTTATTGGACGACGTGGACATGACGAAATGGCACGAATACAAAATCGAATGGCGCGCCGCCGAAGCGGTTTTTTACGTGGACGCCGTCGAACGTTTTCGCGCCAAGAATCCGCCGAACGTGCCGCTCGGTTTTGTCGCATGGGTGGACAATAACGCGACGACGATGGGGCCGGGCAAAGATTTTTCATTCAATCGCATCGCGATTGCGGAACGCGAATGGATGGAATTGGCGTACGTGAAAATTGAAAAGAACGTATGACGCGCGAAATTTCCGCCCGCCTCTCGCTCCGCGACGCGCCGACGCGCGCGTGCTGCGACCGCGCGCCGACGCCCGCAATGCGTCGTGCGTTCGCGCAATTTAATCGCGGCGAATATTGGGCGCAGCACGAGACGCTGGAGGAAGTGTGGCGCGCCGAGACCGATCCGACGATTCGCAATTTTTATAAAGGCATTTTGCAAATCGGCGTCGGATTTTACCATTTACGTAAGGGAAATTACAATGGCGTCGTCAAAGTATTGGCGCGCGGCGTCAATTATTTGAAACCGTACGCGCCGACGTGCTGTGGCGTGGACGTGCGGCGTTTGATTGACGAAGCGAGCGCGGTGTATTGGCAGATTCGGGACCAGGGGAAAATTGAGCGCGATGATCTGACGATGGCGCTGCCGCAAGTGCATTGGTTAGAGCCAGAAAGGGGAACGTGAATGGAAATTCAAACCGTTCAAGCTGTCAAGGTCGGCGAAAGTTATCGCAAGGCGACCTTTGAAGAATACCTCGCGCTGGGGGCTGAACGTACGCAGACGGAATGGGTCAATGGGGAGGTACGAACCTATATGCCTGTCACAATCCGACATCAGCAGCTCGTCAATTTTCTGGACCGCGTGTTGGGCATTTTTGTCGAAATCTTTGGATTGGGCATCGTCTTGACCGACCGTATTGCGATGCGCGCCCTCGTGAACGTTGCGCGTGAACCCGACGTTATGTTTGTCGCTGCAGAAAATCTCGAACGGCTCAAGCCAACTCATTTGGCGGGCGCCGCCGATTTTGTCGTTGAAATTCTTTCAGACGACAGCGTTGCGCGCGATCGTTCCGACAAGTTCTTTGAATACCAAGAAATTGGCGTGCGCGAGTATCTGATGATTGACCCGCGCGTGGGCAAACAGCGCATAGATTTTTATCGTCTGGACGAAGCGGGCAGTTATCAACCGATTGTGGCGGATGAGCAGGGCAGGTATCATTCGCGCGTCGTCAAGGGTTTTTGGTTTCGCCGCGAATGGTTCTGGCAAGAGCCGCCGCCCCAGCCCTTGCAGGTCTTGGTGGAAATCGCGCCCGAAGCCGTGCGGAAATCAATTGAGGGAAAATAGAAATGGCGTATGTGATTGCGGAACCGTGTATTAACGTCAAAGACGCGTCGTGCGTGGCGGTGTGTCCGGTGGATTGTATTCACGGCACGGACGACGACCCGATGTTGTATATCAATCCCGATGAATGTATTGACTGCGGCGCGTGCGTGCCGGAATGTCCGGTGAGCGCCATTTATCGCGCCGAAGAGATGCCGGAGCAGTGGCGCGAATACATTGAAATTAACGCGGCGTATTTTCGCGCCGAGAATATCGTAACCTGAAATGGGCAAGACCAGTAAAAAACTTTTCGACCAATTGAAAGCGGGCGCCCAAGCCGATTCAAAAAAGGTCGCGCAGTTGCCGCGTCCGAGCGACGCGGAATTGCTGCTGGCGCTGCGCGGCAAACGCGTGGACTTGGCGTTTGTGATTGACACCACCGGCTCGATGTCGGATAAAATCCAGGGGCTCTTGCAGACCGCGCAAAAATTTGTGGAACGCTTTGCGCGTTTGCAGATGGATTCGCGCATCGCGATTGTGGCGTTCGGCGACCTCACCGTCAAAGGCGACAAAATCGTCGCGACGAGTTTCACCCATAATTTGCAGGCGACCAAAAATAGTTTGCAAAAAATTCCGCGTTTCAGCGGCGGCGCGAATCACGGCGAATCGTCGCTCGAAGCGCTGCAAAAAGCGATGGCACTCGATTTCCGCGCCGATGCGGTCAAAGTGACGCTGTTGATTACGGACGAGCCCGCGCTGCAAAATCGCAACGTCAAGGCGGTGGACGTGATTAACGCGCTGGTCGCGGGCGAATACGTCGCGTTTGTCGTCGGCACCTCTGACAAGTATTACAAAGAAATGGCGCGCGCGACCGGCGGCAAATGGTACAAAGTTTCCGCCCACGCCGATTTCACCGACCTGCTCGAAACGTTCGGCGACATTGCCGACCGCGTGACGGATACGGTCGCGGACGTCTATCGTTTGGGCGACGGCAGCGTGGCGAATTATTTGCGCTTGAATCCGCCGGCGGAATAAAATAGCATGACGTTCAGCCCCAAAGATTTTGACGACCGCGAAATTCCGCCGATGAGCGCCGAAATGTTTTCGACGCTCGTGACCGCGCGCCTGCGTTTGCGGTCGGAAATCGAAATTCAAGGCGGCAAGGGTTTGACCCTGCATTTGCGCGTGCGCGGCGCGGAAACGGTCGCGCAGCTAGAGCGCGCGTACGAGCGCTATCGCGTCGCGCCGGATACGTTGACGCCCGTCATTGACGCATTGATTCAAGGGCTCGTGCGCGGCGAAACGCAGCCGATAGAAATGACGGACGCGTACGCGCGCGTCGCGCCGCAGTTGTTTCCGCAGCTCTTGACCGCGCAGCAATGGCGCGCCAAACGCGAAGCGGGCTGGCGTCTGATCATTCGCCCCATCGTTCAGGACTTGGGCATCGCGCTCGTCTTGGATCGCGACGACGAAATAGAATACGTGCAAATCGAAGCGGTTCCGACGTGGGGCGTGGACGCGCCGCAGGCGTACGAAACCGCGCTGCAAAATTTGGAACGCGCGGCGCGGACGATCGAAACCGCGTCGTTCGGTCAAGGCGATGAAATTTTATTGCTGGACCGTCATGCCGACGGTTACGCGGCGGCGCGCGTCTTGCTGCCCGCGCGCTGGCGCGATTGGCAGGCGCGCGTGACGGACGAATTGGTTTTGGCGCTGCCGACGCGCGATTTGCTGCTTGGTTTTTCGCGCGCGCATCCCGCGTTCGACGCGCTGCGCGCGCAGACGCAGACGGACGCGCAAACGCAGCCCAATGGTTTGTTTCCGCATTTGCTCCATGTGCGCGACAATGCGCTGGAAATTTTGCCCTAACCGACGTTACGCTGCGATACGACAAAAACAATGAACGTCAGCGCGGAAATTAGGGCTGACTTTATAGCGCGCCTGCGCGACATGAAAGCTTTATTTCAATTTCGACGACGAGGCATAAAATGGCATACGAATTTATTTTGGTTCATCGCGAGGAACCGATTGCGGTTGTCCAAATCAATCGTCCGCAGCAGCTCAACGCGCTCAACGACAAGGTGATGACCGAGTTGACGCATGCGTTGGGCGAATTGGACAATGACGACGCGATGCGCTGTCTCGTCTTGACGGGCGACGCGCGCGCGTTTGGCGCGGGCGCGGACATCAAGGATATGGCGGACGCGACGGCGGTGGAAATGGTGCGACGCAATTGGATTGCGTATTGGGACCGCATCCGGCAAATTTCCAAACCGGTGATTGCGGCGGTCAGCGGGTACGCCTTTGGCGGCGGCTGCGAGTTGGCGATGGCGTGCGATTTGATTGTGGCGTCCGAGTCGGCGCAGTTCGCGCAGCCCGAAATCAATATCGGCGTCATTCCCGGCGCGGGCGGCACGCAGCGCTTGACGCGCGCCATCGGCAAGGCGCGCGCGATGGACATGGTTTTGACCGGACGCGCGCTGACGGCGCACGAAGCGGAAGCGCACGGTTTGGTCGCGCGCGTTTTTCCGACCGAAGTGTATTTGGAAGAAGCGAAACGGCTCGCGCATGAAATCGCCGCGAAAGCGCCGGTGGCGGTGCGTTTCGCCAAAGAAGCGGTGAACAAAGCATTCGAAACGCCGCTCGCGGACGGTTTGGATTACGAACGCAAACTCTTTTACTTTTTGTTTGCGACCGAAGACGGCCACGAAGGCATGAACGCGTTTGTCGAAAAACGCAAACCGGTGTGGAAGGGAAAATAGCCGACGGCTAACCGTGCCGCGCGTGGCGCCAACCTTTGACGGTTCGCGCGACGCGCGGCGCGCAAGCAAACAACATGAACGCCGAACCCGAACTCATTACGATTGTCGAAGGTCCGCCGCCCGAATTCAAGGCGGCGGATGAAGTGTGGATGTATTCGCTGATTGAATCGTCCGCGCCGTATCTCATCTCGCTGTGCCAAGTGCGCTCGTTCAAAGGGCAGGCGCTGATGGAACGCTGTCAGCGCGCGTGGTCGGCGCAGCGCCCGATTCGTCTGGATTTTCCGACGCTGAGCGGCTTGCGCAAGCAATTGGAAATTATCGCGGCGCGCCATGACAAATTGCCCGAAGGCGATTTGCTCAATTTGTGGGTGCGCCATCAACCGCAAGACATTGCGGATAATTCGCCCAACCGCGCGGACGAGGATGAGACATGACGAATCTCCGTGCCGCCATCGTTGGTTTGGCGTGGGGCCAAATGCATCTCGACGCGCTGAACCGCGTAAAAAATTTGGAGGTCGTCGCGGTGTGCGACAACGCGGCGGAACGCGCGCGAACGATCGCCAAGAACGCGGGCATTAAAAATTTTTTCACGGACGCCAAGGAATTGTTCGCGCGCGACGACGTGGATTTGATTACGTTGGCGACGCCGCCCGCGACGCATGTCGAGTTGGCGCATCAAGCGCTGCTTGCCAAAAAAGCGGTGCTGTGCGAAGCGCCCGTCGGTTTGAGTTCGGGCGACGCGGAAAGATTGATCAAGACCGCGCAGCAGCGCAAGCTGGCGAGCGCGGTCGCGTTTCAAACGCGGTATCTGCCGTCCTACGCCTACGCGCAAGAGTTGATTGCGGAAGATTATCTCGGCGCGTTTTTGCGCGCGACGGTTTCGTTTCAAATGGCGCAGCCGTGGGGTTTTCAAGGCGATTGGGCGGCGGACGACAAACGCGGCGGCGGCGTGATGCGTAACGTTGCGGCGCATTTTATTGACGCGCTCTTGTGGTGGTTCGGACCGGCGGAACGCGTCATGGCGGAACGCGATACGTTGTTTCCCGAAGTGCGCCGCCCCATTCAAGTGGGCCGCGAAACGAAAATTGAAAAGTTCACCGCAACGGCGGACGATACGTGTACCGCGCTGCTGAAATTTGAAAACGGCGGGACCGCGCTGTTGAATTTTATCGCCGGCGCGCGGCAGGATGCGCCGTGGAATATCACGCTGGTCGGTTCGCGCGCAACGCTGCAAATTACGAGCGGCGCGCTTTCGGGCAAGCGCGACACCGAACGCGATTTCGGACAATTGCAGATTCCGCGCCGCCTCGAATTGCCCGACCGCCCGCGCGAACCGCTCATGTGGGCATTGACCGAACTCGCGACGGATTTGACGAAACAGATGCGCGGCGAAGCGGCGAGCGGGCGCAAACTGCCGACGTTCCAAGACGCCGCCAATGCCTATCGCGTTATGGAAGCGATTCAGCGTTCATCGGATGATAGATTGTGGACGAACGTGTAATTCTCGCTCGCTGAATTTTGATTTTCGACAGTCGCGTCGAGAGCGCGCGGAATCGAAAATCGAAATTCCAACATCCAAAATGCCATTCAATAAACTCTCTTTTACGACCGATGCCGGCGTCGCGTTGATTACGCTGAATCGCCCGGACAAATCGAACGCGTTCGACGACGAGATGACGCGCGAAACGCTCGACGCGCTCAAGCAAGTGGAGCGCGACGAGACGATTCGCTGCATCGTGATGACGGGCGCGGGCAAAAATTTTTGCGCGGGCCAAGACCTCAGCGCGTTCATGGAGCGCCAAAAAGCGCCCAAACAGATCAGCGTGCGCGAACATTTGTTGAACGGGTACAATAAAATCGTGACGCGCATTCGGACGATTGAAAAACCGTTCATCGCGGCGGTGAATGGCGCGGCGGCAGGCGCGGGTTTGGGCGTCGCGTGCGCGTGCGATTTGCGCTATGTGTCCGAGAACGCGAAATTCCGCATGGCGTTCATTGGCATCGGTCTCGCGCCCGATTCCGGCACATCGTTTTTGCTGCCGCGCATTGTCGGTTTGGGACGCGCGCTCGATATGGCAATTACGAATGAACTGGTGGACGCGCGCGAGGCGTTCGCGTGGGGGCTGGCAAATCGCATCTATCCGCCCGAAGAATTGATGGAGGCGACGTTGACGATGGCGCGCGAATTGGCGAACGCGCCGACGCGCGGCATCGGCTTGACGAAACGCGCGCTCAACCGCGCCTTGACGACGGATTTGGCGCAAGCCCTCGATTACGAGGCGTACTTGCAGAATATCGCCGCCGGAACCGCCGACCATACGGAAGGCATCAACGCGTTTTTGGAAAAACGCGCGCCGCGCTATCAAGGGAAATAAACTCTAACGGCGTTCTCGCGTCACGCTTGCGGCGTGGCGCGTTGGGTTCGAGACCCCAAGCGTTTGGCGATGCCGAGTGAATTCTACTCGCATCATCGCCACGCTTGGGGTTTTGAATATGAGCGCCGTTCGGTTTGGCTAGCTGTGTTATAATTTGACGCGAGGCAGACATGGCAATTACGGTCCAAGACGTTCAGGATTTGATTCGACTCTTGCGCGAGCATCCCGATTGGCGCGCCGAGATGGAACGCGCCTTGTTGGGCGAGGATTTTTTGTCGCTGCCTCAAATCGTGCGCGAATTGGCGCAAGCGCAAAAGCGCACCGAAGCGCGCGTCCAAGAATTAGCCGAATCGCAAAAGCGCACCGAAGCGCGCGTCCAAGAATTAGCCGAATCGCAAAAGCGCACCGAAGCGCGCGTCCAAGAATTAGCCGAATCGCAAAAGCGCACCGAAGCGCGCGTCCAAGAATTAGCCGAATCGCAAAAGCGCACCGAAGCGCGCGTCCAAGAATTAGCCGAATCGCAAAAGCGCACCGAAGCGCGCGTCCAAGAATTAGCCGAATCGCAAAAGCGCACCGAAGCGCGCGTCCAAGAATTAGCCGAATCGCAAAAGCGCACCGAAGCGCGCGTCCAAGAATTAGCCGAATC
>WBZO01000444.1_pt2 | contig 87691 bp, 57 predicted proteins | sample 5204261 | NCBI WGS metagenome assembly WBZO01 (sample SAMN12412400, study PRJNA552823) | activated sludge metagenome | isolation source: activated sludge from anammox sidestream of wastewater treatment plant... | place: USA: North Carolina | collected 2017-09 | reverse complement strand
AGAATCGTTTGCGCCCGCGCTTGGCGGTTTTGCGATTGCGTGGGTTCTCCTTGATGTTGGGTTTCATCCCGGCGTTGAAGATGCATTTGCGGTTGGCTTTGCTGTCAAAGCCAGCGTCGAGATTGAGAGTCGCGCCTTTGAGATCGAGACCGGCTTCCGAAGCGACGTGCTTGAGGTCCTTGATCCCATCCGGCAGCAACACGATGTCAGACTTGTTGACTGGCGCGATCGTCAATGGCGACAGGACGTATCCGTGGTTGTCGGAAATGGCGATCACCTTTTCACCCGTCTGGTGCTTGTGGCCGCTGTAGCCGACTCCTTCGCCCCTTTTTTGGCGACGGTGTTGGAACCGTCGCCGTGCAGGAGGCTCAAATCAAGCTTCTGTTCCGCTGACAGATGCTTGACCGAAGCGATGAAGGCTTTTTCCAGCGACCCATCATCAGCCCATCGCGCGAACAGTTTGTAGATGCCCGTGTAGTGGATCTCCGCTTTGCCGTCCGGGCCTTTCTCAATTGGCAACTCTTTCCACTGCATCCCGGTGTAGAGCACTTTCAGGATGTAGTTGAAAGCTTTGTGGTAGCCGATCTTGCAATCAGGGCCGCGTTGCGGCAACGACAAATGCGGCAAGATAAATTTCTCGAACTCTTTCTCACCCAACTGCACGGGAATGACGTTGTATTCGGGCTTTTCTTGCTTTTCTGTTGTTTGATTCAACTTTGATTTGTGTCCTGTGGTGATCTCTTACTGCGTCGCTCAGACGCCTATCATTACAGGACTCATCTCATTTTTCAAAACTTGCAACCAGTTCAGACAGAGGGTAAACCACGTCTGCTTTTAGAGCCGCCGCCGCAAAATTGAGCGCCGCCAGAACCGCCTCACGTGACAAGCGCGAATGGGCGGTCAGGATTTGCTCGATTGTTTCACCCGCCGCCAGCTTCTCAAGAATCAGTTCGACGGTGATACGCGTGCCTGCGATCACCGGCTTACCCATCATAATCTTCGGGTTTGATTGAATCAGTTGGTCGTCCATATTTCACCTCCAGGCTCTGCCATTATACAAAACAGGCCGCGCCCGCCGCACGGTCTTCATTGATTGGTTGCAGTTTGGTTTGCAGTTTGAGGCAATGACGTGATGAAGCTTCCGGCTTCGTTCACGAAACGATCCGGCATTTCGCACTGCGGCAGGTGCCCGCATTTATCGAACACCGCCAGCCGCGATCCGGCGATCAGCGAATTCAATCGCCGCGCGGCTTCAAGCGGGATCAGTTCATCTTCCGCGCCCCAGACGATCAGAGTCGGTTGCTTGATCGTGTTGATCGCAGGCTCAACCGGATCGAGTCCGGCCTGCCCGCGCGTGAGATAAACTGCGCGTTGCCCGCCGCGTGTTTTCAGCGGGCGGTAATAGGACGCGACCTGCTCGTCGGTGGCCAATGAATCGTTGTAAAAGTTCTGGCGCACGCCATCGCGCACCAGGGAATCGGACGTGAGCGCCAGCGCCGCCAGCGCCGGGCCGATAACCGGCCATTGCGTTATGCCCGGCGTGACCGAACCGCCTCCATTGACTGTGACGCCCAGGCTGTCAACCAGAATCAAAGCCGAAACGCGGTCGGGATGTCTGACCGCCGCGTTCATCGCAACCTCGCCGCCCATCGAACTGCCGCAGAGAATCGCCCGGTCAATTTTCAACTGATCGAGCAGATGCGCAACCAATTCGCCTTGAGCGCGCCGCGTGTAATCGCCTTCGGGCTTGCCAGAAAATCCGAAGCCTTTCAGATCAACCGCGATGACGCGGAACCGCCGGGCGAGCGGATCGAAGACATCTTTCCAGGCGAAGGTTGAAGCCATGAAGCCGTGAATCAACACCAGCGGCGCGCCCGCGCCTTTTTCCTGATAATGAACCCGCACGCCGTCAATGTCGGCGAAGCGGCTGTAAGCGGAGTGGGGCACAGCGGCGCGCGCCTCCTCGAAATTGGCGTCGGCGGGGCGCGCGAACCAGAAGATCGTGAAAGCGGCGGCCAGGACCACGACCAACGCGAGCAGAAAACGAGTTAGCTTTTTCATCAGGTAACCTCAACTACTGATCAGTTCTTGATCAGCTTGTTCTTTTTCAGAAACGCGAGAACCGTGTCGTTGAATTTCTGCGGCTCGTCCATCATCAGAAAATGACTGACGCCTTCCCACATCTGATAATCAATGCCGGGGACGAGGTCGCGCGCGAACTTTTCGTATTCATCAGTCCAGGCGGGTTGTTTGGCCATCACGGCCAGCGTGGGAATGTTGATCTTGTCCTGCGTTTTCCAGATCGCGTCGTCCATCATCGCGTCCATCGCGCCGGCCATCACGTGTTGCGGCGTGCTCATCATCGCGGTCTTGATCTCTTCCAGTGTCTTTTTATCTTTCACCGATTGCGCGATGAATCCGATCATTCGCTCGGCGTGCTCTTTGTAATTCGGCCCTCGGAAGGGTTCCAGGAATTGTTTCATCTGTTCAGGATTGCCGAACGGTCGCAAGCTTCCGTCCACGATCACCAGCGCGCGCGTCTTTTGCGGATACTTGCGATAGAACTGGCGGATCACTGGCGTGCCCATGCTGTGGCCGATGAGCGTCGCGCGTTCGACTTTTTCAGCCTGCAACACGGCGTCAATCGCCCGTGCGAACAGATCCATCGAATAGGTTATCTGCGGCTTGTCGCTCTCGCCGTGTCCGGGCAGGTCAATCGCAATCACGCGGGTGTGTTGAGCGAACGCTGGAATGTTCGCCTTCCAGAAATTCAGGTTGCACGACCAGCCGTGAATGAAGACCAGAGCTTCTTTGCCTTTGCCATAATTCTGGTAATGCACGCGCATCGCGTCGAGCCTGGCAAAGCGATCCTGCGGCTGTTGCTCTTTGGCTTGTCGCGGCTCGCCGAACGCAAAAACCGTAATGGCGAGCAGCGAAACAAACAGACCGCCACGCAAGAACTTCGTCATAGTTTATTCCTTTCGTTGGTCGTTCTTTCTTTCCCAGACTTTGGCGAACTTGAGGAAGACACTGTAAGCCGTGAACATTGCGATGATCAATCCCGGCGCGCCGTCGCGGAATCCTTGTTTGAAAATGTATGTTCGGATGAACGCGGCGATGGGCACGACGAACAGGTCAATTGTCCGCACTCGTTTGTTCTTTTTGCTCAGATATTCAGCCGCCAGCGTCGTGTACCTGTCCGCCCGGTGATGATATTCGCTGAGGCTCTGGGTGGTGTAATGAAGCAATTCGCCGGGCAGCTTTTCGGTGCGCCCGCGCACGTGCGCGACTTCGTGCGGCGCGACGCCATCCCAGTAGCTCGCGGCTTTGCGGTAAAGCCGCATTTGATAATCGGGATACCAGCCGGAATGCAGAATCCAGCGATCAAGAAACATCGTTCGCCGTGGAATCCAGAAACCGTCAGGCAGCGTGGCCGGATCGGCTTCGCGCAACTTTTCAATCGCCTCGCGCAATTCGGGCGTCACGCGCTCATCGGCGTCAATCCAGAAAATCCAGTCGCCGCTCGTCATCGAATCGGAGAACTCATGCTTGTCCTTGTAGCCGCGAAACGGGTGATTGAAGACTTTGCCGGTGTAGCGGCGCGCGATCTCAACCGTGCGGTCGGTCGAATCGGAATCAACGACGACGATCTCATCAGCCCAGGCTACGGTCTCGCAGACTTCGGCGATGTTGATCTCTTCGTTGTAGACGTTGATCTTTACGGAAATTTTCAAGGCGGTTCAGGCTTTCGGGGCTTGCGGAATCTGCATAAAAAGCGATGAAACTTTACAGGCAAAACCAGGCAACATCGGAGAGGTCAGTTCATCGTCGTGAAGAAGCGTGGCTGTATGAACCAGTTTCGCGCGGCTGCGGCGGTAGACCTCGACCTGACGCGCCTGCCAGTCAACGATCCAGTATTCACGCACACCGCGCCGAGAATAGAGCTTGAGCTTGGTATCGCGGTCGCGCTGTTCGTTCTGCCAGCCCGGAGAGACCACTTCAACGACCAAATCCGGCGCGGCGTGCAACTTGCCGTCTTCGCCCAAAATCTGTGACAAACGTTCAAAGCTGACCCACACGACATCCGGCGCGACCGCGTCGTGAATGCTGAAGATCAAGCCGGGCGCGCCATTGGCGATTCCAAGACCCGTCTCTTCGTCCCAACTCTCCAACGCGTGAGTCAGGCGAGTGCAAGCATACTGATGATGCCAATTTGGCTGAGTTGACATGTAAAGCTCTCCTTCGATGATCTCGTAAAGATTGCCGTCGTCCGGCATCGCCAACAGATCGTCGGTGGTGAACAACAGATCAGAAGCTCGTTTTCGTAATGCGCTCATAGGTACTCTCCTTGATTGTGCAGGCGGATATTACAACGGCTCTATCAGCATTTGACAGCTCAATGCTTGCCGTTTCCATTGCCATTCAACACCGCTTTCAACGCTTGCCCCGTGTACGACTTCTTGTTCTTCACCACCGCTTCCGGCGTGCCTTCAGCCACGATCTTTCCGCCGCCTTCGCCGCCTTCGGGTCCCAGGTCAATCACCCAATCGGCTGATTTAATCACGTCCAGATTGTGTTCGATGATGATCACGGTGTTGCCCAGATCAACCAGCCGTTGCAACACGTCGAGCAGCTTTCGCACGTCTTCAAAATGCAAACCCGTTGTCGGCTCGTCCAGGATGTAAACCGTCCGTCCCGTCGCGCGGCGTGACAATTCTTTGGCCAGCTTGATGCGTTGCGCCTCGCCGCCTGAGAGCGTCGTCGCCGATTGGCCGAGTTTGATGTAACCCAATCCGACTTCGTAAAGCGTCTGCAATTTCTGTTTGATCTGCGGATGGTTTTCCAGCAGCGGCAGAGCCTCTTCGACGGTGGTGTCGAGCAGTTCTGAAATGTTCTTGCCCTGATAGCGAACGTCGAGCGTTTCGCGGTTGTAGCGTTGCCCGCGACAGACTTCGCAGGTGACGTAAACGTCGGGCAGGAAATTCATCTCAATGCGTTTCAACCCGTCGCCCTGACAGGTTTCGCAGCGCCCGCCTTTGACGTTGAACGAGAAACGTCCCGGCTTGTAACCGCGCTCGCGGCTTTCGGGCAGCATCGAATAAAGCTCGCGGATCGGCGTGAACAATCCGGTGTAAGTCGCCGGATTCGATCGCGGCGTGCGGCCAATCGGCGATTGGTCAATCTCGATGATCTTGTCTATGTGCTCCAGACCTTCGATTGCGGCGTGCGCGCCGGGTTCGGCCAAGCTGCGGTAAATCTTGCGGGCGAGCGCGCGGTAAAGAATATCTTCGACGAGCGTTGACTTGCCGGAGCCGGAAACGCCGGTGACTACCGTCAAGACTCCAAGCGGAAACGCCGCGTCAATCTGTTTCAGGTTGTGCTCGGTCGCGCTGCGCACGATGATGGCTTTGCCGTTGGGCGCGCGGCGCTTCGACGGAATCTCTATTTTCAAATCGCCTGCGATGTAGCGGCCCGTGACCGATTCCGGCGTGCGCGCGATGTCGGCGGGCGCGCCGATGGCTACGACTTCGCCGCCGTGCGTGCCGGCGCCGGGGCCGAGGTCAACCACGTAATCGGCGCGTCGGATCGTCTCCTCGTCGTGTTCGACAACGAGCACCGTGTTGCCCAGATCGCGCAATTGAGCGAGCGTGTCGAGCAGCCGGTCGTTGTCGCGCGGGTGCAAACCGATTGAAGGCTCGTCCAGCACGTAAAGCACGCCGCGCAGTTGCGAGCCGATCTGCGTGGCCAGCCGGATGCGCTGCCCTTCGCCGCCAGAGAGCGATGCGGCGGGGCGATCCAACGCCAGATAACCCAGCCCGACCGATTCCAGAAAACTCAAACGGCTGCGGACTTCCTTCAAAATTCTTCCGGCGATGATCTCTTCGCGCGGCGTCAGTTTGACTTCGGCGAACGCGCGCGACGAATCAATGATTGACATCGCGGCGTACTCGGCGATTGAGCGTCCGTTGATTTTCACGGCCAGCGATTCGGGCTGCAAACGCGCGCCGTTGCACGCGCGGCAGGTGATGGGCGAGATCAGCGATTCCAGTCCGTTCGATTCTTCATCAGGCTCGCGCCCGTTCATCGCGTCCAGCAGGAACGCCGTCGCGCCTTTCCATTCGGCTTTGTATTTGTACTCGCCGTAACGAAATTCGATCTTGTCTTTCATCCCGAAGAAGAATGCGTCGCGCGCTTTTTTGGGCATCTGCGCGAAAGTCTTTTCAGGGCCGCAATCGTAATGTCGAGCGACGGCCAGCAACGCCTCGCGCAAATAAGCGTCGGTCGCCTTGTCCGCGTCGCCGACGAAGCGCAATTCGCCAATCGGGATCGAATCGTCAATTACGATCTTCGCCGGGTCTACTTCGTTCTTCGTCCCCAGCCCGTGACATTCTTTGCACGCGCCGTAGGCCGAGTTGAACGAAAACGAGCGCGGCTCCAATTGCGGGATCGAGACGCCGCAATCAACGCAGGCCATGCGCTCGGAATACATCCGCTCCTCGCCGTCAACGATTGAAACCACGACCACGCCGTCGGTCAGCTTCGTGGCCGTGCGCACGGATTCTTCAAGCCGCTGCGCGATGCCGGGTTTGATCAGCAGGCGGTCAATCACGACTTCGATGGTGTGATTGCGGCGTTTGTCCAGCGCGATTTCATCGTCGAGCGAGCGCAATTCGCCGTCAATCCGCGCGCGCGTGAAGCCGCTCTTTTGCAGCTTCTCGATCTCTTTTTTGAATTCGCCTTTGCGTCCGCGCACGATCGGCGCGAGGATCATGACGCGCTCGCCTTCCGGCAGTTCCTTGATGTTCTGGATAATCTGGTCGGTGGATTGGCGCGACACTGGCCGCCCGCAGTTGTGGCAATGCGGTTGGCCGACTGAAGAAAAGAGCAGGCGCAGATAATCGTAAATCTCGGTGACGGTGCCGACGGTCGAACGCGGGCTGCGGCTGGTCGTCTTCTGCTCGATTGAAATCGCCGGAGACAATCCTTCGACCGCGTCAACGTCCGGCTTTTCCAACTGTTCTAGGAACTGCCGCGCGTAAGCCGAAAGCGATTCGACATAGCGCCGCTGGCCCTCGGCGTAAATCGTGTCGAACGCGAGCGAGGATTTGCCGGAACCGCTCAGGCCGGTGATGACGGTCAGACGATTGCGAGGGATTTCAAGATTGATGTTTTTCAGATTGTGCTGGCGCGCGCCGCGCACGGTGATGCGATCAATAGCCATACAGGGAACTACAGATAAATTTATACGTGATAAGGAAAACGCAAATTTTAGATGACGTGGTGAGGGCGCGCAAGAAGGCTGCCCTGGCAATGGCGAACACGCAGGCCCCATGGGCGCGTCAAGCCCGCTGTTTTTTCTTTTCTGTGATTTCAAACAAACAGCGTGGCGGCGAGCAGGTCTTATCGCACTTTTCGCGCACGCGCCCTCCGGTGATCCGCGCGACCATCGCTTCAGCCGCGCGGCAAACTTCCGGGTGCGCTTCGACGGCTGCGCCGAACGGGCAGCTTGCGCTTCGGATGATGATCTTATCCGCCTCTTTTTCGAGTTGCGGCGCGCCGCCCAGCGCTTCCAGCGCTTCCACCGCCTTTTCGGCTTTGGATACAAGATCAGAATCAACGGCGATGATCGTCATAGTATTTGCGGCGGCCCTGCGCCCGGCTTCCCGCAGCACATCTCCAAGCTCTTCCGGCGCCAGCTTGTCCTTCAGCACGCCTAACAGCACATTGAGCAAAGCGTCATAAGATTTCGGAAAGAGATGCTCCGCTTCGGGCGTCAATTCGTAGGCGAAATGCGGCTTGCGATGTCCGCGCAGGACGCCGCTCTGCCTTACAAGACCGTCGCGTTCGAGCGTCGCCAGATGCGCCCGCACGGCGTTATCCGTCATCTCCAATTCTTCGGCCAATTCAATGACCGTGCGAATCCTGCCGCGCAGCATGTTCACAATCCGCCCGCGCGTGCTCTCGAAAAATCGCTCTCCCAGTTTGGTCTCTTTCATATCTTCCGGCCTCCCTGCGCGGCAGTATAATCGCTTCGGAGAAATAACACAATAAGTCAAAATAGTTCTTGACTTATTAGCGGTAGGGCGTATGCTGGAAATAGATCGCGCCTGGCGCGTATCGGGCGTTCAATTCTCGAAACTTAAAGAGGGGAGTGGGAGATGTTGACGAAAAGAAAAGGCAGAAAACGAATCCGGCTCAGGGTGGGGGGCGTTTCCGGATTCGCGCCGCGCGCGGCGCGGGCATCCATCAGGCGTCCGCCCCGCATGGCGGAGAAGACGATTGAGCGAGTCGCTGCGGCGCGCTTGCCGACGGAATACGGCGAGTTTCGCATCATCGGCTACCGCTCGCTCACGTCGGATGAAGAATTCGTCGCGCTCGCGCGTGGCGAATTGCGGGCTGACCGCCCGGCGCTGGCGCGCATTCATTCGCAGTGTCTGACGGGCGACGTGTTCGGCTCGGTCAAATGCGATTGCGGACGGCAGCTTCAAGCCGCAATGCGATTGATTGCTGAGGAAGGCTGCGGCGTGATCGTTTACCAGCAGCAGGAGGGGCGAGGCATTGGCATTATCAACAAGATTCGCGCTTACGCTTTGCAGGACGCCGGCGCCGACACCATCGAAGCCAATGAACTGCTCGGCCTGGGCGTTGACTTGCGGACTTACGAGCAGTGTGCGGAAATATTGCTCGACCTGGGGCTGCGCCGTCTGCGCGTTATGTCCAATAATCCCGAAAAATTGCGCGCGTTGGAAAACGCGGGGCTGGAGATCGTCGAGCGCGTTCAACTCGACATTGAGCCGCACGAGTCTTTTTCCGGCTATCTGAAAACGAAGAAAGAAAGGATGGGACATTTCATTTATGCGTGAAATAGAACTGGCGAAAGTTGGCGATTTGAAAGATGGTGAGATGAAAGAGTGTTTGGCAGGAGAGGCGAAGATTCTGCTGGCGCGAGTGGATGGGCGTTTTCACGCCATCGGCGCGACGTGCACACATTACGGCGCGCCGCTCGCCGAAGGCGCGTTGTGCGGCAAGCGCCTGATCTGCCCCTGGCATCATGCCAATTTCGATGTGACGACAGGCGATTTGCTTGAACCACCCGCGTTCGACGCGTTGCCGCGCTACGAGGTGAAGGTTAAAGACGGACGCGTCATGGCCGTTCTTCCCGACAAGGTTGAAGATCGCCGTACGCCGCCGATGGCCAAACGCGATGCGCGTGATGGCCGCACGTTCGTCATCCTGGGTGGAGGCGCGGCGGGTTACATGGCGGCGCAGACTTTGCGCGAGGAGAATTTTCAAGGCCGCATCCTGATGATCACGCGCGAAGATCGCCTGCCTTATGACCGCCCGAACCTGAGCAAGGATTACCTGCACGGTCACGCCGATCCCGAATGGATGCCGCTTCGTACGGATGATTTTTTCTCCGAGCACGAGATCGAAGTCTGGCGCGGCAGGGAAGTCGCGCGCGTTGACGCGAAGGCGAAGACCATCTCCTTCAAAGACGGCGCGCAGCTTGTTTACGACGCTCTGCTGGTTGCGACCGGGGGCGAGCCGCGAACCTTGCCGATTCCGGGAAGCGAGTTGAAGAACGTTCTGACGCTGCGCAGCTTTGACGACGCCGACGCGATCATCGCCGCCGCTGAAAACGCGAAGCGCGCGGTCGTCATCGGCGCGAGTTTCATCGGGATGGAGGCGGCTTTCAGTTTGAGAACTCGCGGGCTTGAAGTGATGGTGGTGGCGCCGGAGCGGACTCCGTTCGAACACACGCTCGGCGCGGAGGTCGGGGCGCTGTTTCAACAGGTACACGAGAGCAACGGCGTTCAATTCAGGCTCGGCGCGAAGGCCGAGCGAATCGTCGGCGCGGGCAAAGTCGAAGCCGTCGCGCTCGATGGAGGCGAAAAGATCGAAGCCGATCTGGTGGTGATCGGTGTCGGTGTGCGTCCGGCGACAGGCTTTCTTGAGGGCGTCGTGTTCGGCGAAGACGGCGGCGTGATCGTTGACGAGCATCTGCGCGCCGCCGATTCGCTTTACGCCGCCGGAGACATCGCGCGGTTCACCGACGTTCGCACGAACGAAAGCTCGCGCATCGAGCACTGGCGCACAGCGTTGCAGCAAGGCCGCAACGCCGCGCGCAACATGGCCGGGCGCGCGACTGTTTACGACGCCGTACCGTTCTTCTGGACGGTGCAATTCGATGCGACGCTCAGATACGTCGGTCACGCGGCGAAATGGGACGAGATTATTTTTGACGGCGAAGTCGAGAAGAAGGATTTTATCGCCTTCTACGTCAAAGACGATCAGATCAGAGCGGCTGCGGGAATGAACAGAGACCGCGAGATGGCGATGATCGAAGATTTGATGCGCCGCAACGAACTGCCAGCCGCTTCAGAATTGAGAAGCGGAGGTGGCTTTAGTTTCCAGCGCATTGGCCACGCGAATGTCGCAAAGAGTCATCGCCATTCTTAAATGGGATAATTGATCGCTCACTTCGCCGCCATCTTTTTGCCGTCGTAATTCTTCACCACCGGCAGCAGGATGCGTGACGGGTACGCAAGGCTGTGATGGATCGTGTTCGTCGCCACGCGCGTCTCGTCATCGGCTCGCATCGGCTTGCCCGTGTTCGGATTGGGATCGAAGCGCGGGTTGTTCGAGCTTGAGATATGGACGGCGATGCGGTGGCCTTTGTTGAAAACGAGGCTGGTTGACCAGAGGTCAATCTTGAATTTGTAGACCTCGCCTTTCTTCATAAAAACTTCTTTGTCGAAGCCTTCGCGGAAGCGCGCGCGCAGGGCCGAATCCAGAACCAGTCGCTCAGTCCCATCGGGATAAACGTCAACCAGTTTCGCCATCCAGTCTGTGTCGGGGCAATCGGATTCAGCCCATAGTTCGACCCGCACGCGGCCTGTGACCTCGATTGGCGCTTCGAGCGGCGCGGTCTGGAACTTCAGCACGTCTTTCCGTTCGCCGATTGCGCGTTGATCCATCGGGCCTTTCTTGCCGAAAAGCAGCGCGCCGCCAATCGTCGGCACGGGGTTTTTCGGATCGTATTGATAACCGTCGCTGCTCTTCGCTTCGGCGACGATTGCATCGCTGAGCTTGCCGTTTGGTTGCAGGAAGTACGAAGTGATCTTCGATGGTGGAGGCCACGATTGAGCCGTGCGCCATTCGTTGCCGGGAGCTTTCGGATCGGTGGTGTCGCCCATCACGTAATATTTGACTGGCGGCTCGTCCATGATCCCGTTCGCGGCGCCTTTCAGCCAGTAATCGAACCAGCGCAGCGGTTCTTTCTGATCGAGCGCGGAGTTCGGCGGATATTTCACCTCTTCGACCTGACCGTGCGCCCACGGCCCCATCGTCAATTTCTGATTGCCGAGCGCCATTCCGCCGCCGCGATTCTGCAAGCCGGCGAAGTTGTCAATGTTGCCTTGCCCGAAGATGTCGTACCAGCCGCCCCAGTTATAAACCGGAACCCGCACGTTCTCCCAATGCAGCCGGCCTTCGCGGATGTTCACGTAGCCATCGTCTTTGTAATGTTGGAAAGTCAGGTTGAGCACGTCGGTCGCGTTCTGCGCCTTCAGCCATTGCTCGTTCATCTCCTTGCGGAAAACGCCGCCGGTGTAGATGGCGTGCTGGTACGCGCTGGCCGGAGCGACCATCACGTACATTGCGACGAGGTGCGGCGGAGCGGTGATCGAAGCCTGATTGGCGGTGATGCCCATCGCTGAAGCGCCGATCATTCCGACCTTACCGTTCGACCAGGATTGTTTCGCGGCCCACTCGACAGTGTCGTAGCCGTCGAGGTGATCATCCATAAACGGCATGTATTTTCCCTCGCTGGCGAAGCGGCCACGGCAATCCTGGACGACATACGCGTAGCCGTTCGACGTCCACTGCTTGAATTGCGCGCCCATCGGCGCTTTGTTGTATGGCGTGCGCGTCAATACTACCGGCCATGGCCCGGCGCCTTCGGGCAGGTAAACATCCGTCGCAAGCTTCACGCCGTCGCGCATTGCGACCATCTCTGTGGTTTTGCTCCGCTGCGGTTTCGCTTCTTGCGAATAAATTGTGGCGCGCGGCGAGGACAAAAGCGCGAGCGCGACGAGCAGAATGGGGAAGAGAAATTTTAGCCTCCTGGAAATCATCGTAAATCGGGCCTCCTGATTGTAATAGTTTCGTAATACCTGGAATTTAGGGCGATTTTGAAGTTGTTCCTAGTTGGCGCCGCAAGTGTCAGCACATAACATCGCCTGGCATTATCGAATTACGATTGGCTGTTTAAGGGCGCGCCCTTTCGAGCCTGCTCTCACATGACGTTAAACAGAAATTTCCAGCTCGATCACATTCCCGCGCCGCGCCGATCGCGTTCCGATCTGATAGTTCCCCGAACAAAAATTTTAGGAGAAAAATGAATGAAGTTTGATTCCAGCGTGATCAAATCTACTGCCGTGACCCCCCACTGGCAAGACCTGGTGAAGAAATATCAGGTTCCCGACAAATGGCGCAGCGTCTGGCAGATCATTAACAGCGTCATCCCATACATTGCGACGTGGTATCTGATGTATCGCAGTCTTTCCGTTTCATACTGGCTGACGCTCGGCCTCAGTTTCCTGGCCGCCGGGTTCATGACGCGAATCTTTATCATCATGCACGATTGCGGACATGGATCGTTTTTCAAATCTCCGAAGGCGAATCACTTTGTCGGCACGATCTGCGGCATTCTCGCTCACACGCCATATTTTCAATGGACGCGCGAACACGCGATTCATCACGCCTCTTCGGGGGATCTGAGCCGGCGTGGCGTGGGCGATGTGACCACGTTGACGGTCAATGAATATCTGGCGCTGTCGCGCTGGGAGCGGCTGAAATACCGGCTCTATCGCCATCCGCTGGTGATGCTGGGCATCGGGCCGCATTACATCTTCCTGTTCTGTCAACGCTTCACCGGTAAACATTCGGGGCGGCGCGAGCGCAACAACGTTTACGTGACCAACGCCGGATTGGCGGTTCTTTACGGCTCGCTCTGGTGGGCGATGGGTTTGAAGGCGCTGTTGATGATCCTGGCGCCAATCGTGATCCTGGCGGGCGCGTGGGGCGTGTGGCTGTTTTACGTCCAACATCAGTACGAGAACACTTACTGGCGCAATCGCGACGAGTGGGATTACGGCACGGCGGCGTTGATGGGCAGTTCGTATTACAAACTGCCGCGCGTCGTGCAATGGTTCACGGGCAACATCGGATTTCATCACATCCATCACCTCAGCCCGAAGATTCCGAATTACAAGTTGCAGCGATGCCACGAGGAGAATCCGCTCTTTCAGGAATCCACCATGTTCGGTTTCTGGGAAAGTCTGAAGACGGCTTCGCTGAAATTGTGGGACGAAGACCGGCAGCGGATGGTCGGGTTCGGCTATCTCAAAACGATGGCGAAAGAAAAATCGCAGTGCGGCCCGGTGGAATCAGAAGCCCCGGCTGCCTGAGCCTCTTTCGCGGGTGATGTGGAACGCCGAAGAGGCGCGGAGAGTTTAACTCGCTCCGCGCCTCTTTTCTTTTATCCGCGTTTTTTCGGTGTTCTCCCTGATTGAGCGATGAGCATTACTTTTCCGGCAGATTTGTCGAGAAAGCGATACTCCCGCCGTAATCACGAATCAACTGATTGCCGAATAAAAACGCCGCTGTGAACCTGTCCAGTCCGTTGATGCCGCCGTTGACTATTCTTCTCGCCGTAGCCAGATCGCCCGCCGCCAACGCGCCCCTGATCGCAGCTTCGTTTTCTTTCAAATACGCCGCCAGGATTTGCGCAGCGGGCTGCGGAGAGTTGGCGAGTTCCGGATTGCCGATCAGGTTGTGGCCCAGCAAGGCGCCGTAAAATCCATAATTCTTTCTGCCGGTCAGTTGGATGAATCCCCGGCCTTTGAACATCGCTCCGTCGGGCGGCCCCAGATTACCGAGGTCCTGCCTCCAGTCATACCTGTTGAACGGCGGGCCAGGCGCCTGGGTATTGAGCGCCGATGGAACCTCGCTGATCGGATCGAATCGAGATGTCTCCACACGGATCGTCGCCATCGCCATCAGCACCATCATCTTGTCAACCAGCCCTCTTTCGGCCAGAGCTTTGCGAATCATCGGCAGATACCTTTCGATGTTGCCGCGCGGCGCGCCGGGAAACATCTTTGCGACGAGGTCGGGAGTTACTTGCGAAATCACGGACACCTTGCCGCGCGCGTCATTTAAATAAATCGGCCTGATCAGGCTGGACGCGTCGGGAGCAAGCCAGTGCTCCGGTTGAATTCGCCCAGCATCGAAGACATCGAAGACATCAAAGATGTCGAATCCTGCGGATGGGTCAAAAAACATTATGTCGTGAGTGGCCGCAGTTTCATGTTTTTTCATCCACAGCGATGGTTGCGCGTGAAGATCGGACGGCAACGCGCAGCAGACGAAGATAACGTTACATATGACAAGGGTGGATAAGAAGCGTCTGGTTGTTCCGTATTCCTTCCGTTCCATCCCAGCCTGAACGGCAAGGGGTGTGCCGTCAGAATGGATGAGTTCTAAACGAAAAGGCTGGTTGATTGCGCGCAATCAACCAGCCTCGAAATAAGCGTTTCTTTTCCTAGTTGTCAGCCCTTTTCCTTGCCCTCGATCGCGCAAAGCAGAATGGCGGCGGCAAGACCGAGTCTGCGGTCGAGCCGCCGCCCGGCGTCGGTTGAAAATTCGAGAGAGAGCTTGGTCACGAACGGATTGAAATTCTGATTGAACGTGGAGACCGGAACTCCGCCGATCTGCACGTTGTAAGTTTGCGGGATCAGGTTGGTCAGAAATCGCCTGAGCAGCGCGAGCGGCGCGCTGTCTTCCTGAATCAGTCCGATCTCACTCTCGCGGCTGTCCAGGATGACCCACTCGTCTTCCCCCCTGTCGAAACACGAAGATGTCACGATCTTTTCTGATCGGAGTCGGCTGATGATTGCCGGTCGCGCCGGTATTCCTCAAGCAATCTTTGCATGATGTCTGAAAACGTCCAGTTGGGATCGAGCGAGGGATCGGCTTCAAGTCGAACTTCCAACTCTTGCAACGCCCGCGCCCGCGCCCAGGCGAAAAAACGCGCGAGTTCGTAATCAATCTCAGGCATGAACGGCAACCTCGTTGTTGAATGAGAACGTGAGTGAGTGATGAACCGGAAAATCGGCGCGATTCTCAAGCTTTGAATTGCGAGAGTCAAGCTGACGCTTATCATCAGGTAGTGGATCAAAGAGGAGAGATTACGGAAAAGACGGAAATGACGGAACAAACGGAAACTTCCTGGGTAGACTCAGCCTTTCCGTTTGTTCCGTCATTTCCGTCTTTTCCGTAATCTCTCCGCCCTCCTCCAGATTGAGCCATTACTGTGGGGCGTTACTGCGCCCGCCCTCACCATGATCGTGATGATGATTGCGAGCACGCCATTGCTGAATGCTTCCGGTTGGCTTTTTCCCGTATTCCCCAGTCAGTGGCCTACGAAACTACCCGCCACAACGGTGTTTGGATTCTGCCGGATGCTCGTCTGATTCTGCAAACGCTGCCAGCATCTAAGCCGCCGGATTTGCGCGTTGGCTTTGGCCGTGCGAAGGCGTCGGGCTATGATGCGGAAGATTCATTTGACCTTCACCGCGGCGGCGCGGGTCTTTTACCGACATCAAAATCATGAAAAGAAAGACTACGGGAAAAATCTTTCTCCTGCTCACGGCGTTCGCGTTCTTCGCGCTCGTTCCATTTGCCGGGATGCGAGGCGCGTTCGTTCCTGCGTTCGCCGCACGCTCGGCGCAGGAAATCTCCTTCGACCGCGACATCCGGCCAATACTGGCTGAGCGCTGCCTGGCGTGTCACGGAGAGAAGAAGCAGAGCGGCGGATTGCGGCTGGATGCGAAATCGTTCGCTATGCGGGGCGGTCAAAACGGGCCGGTGATCGTGGCCGGGAAAGCTGCGGAGAGCAGGATGTATCAGCGCGTCGCGGCGGAAAACGACGACGAACGGATGCCGCCGGCGGGGAAGCGTCTGAGCGCCGCCGAAGTCGCGTTGCTGAAGTTGTGGATTGACGCGGGCGCTGTGTGGCCGGAAAAGGTGGGAGAGAAGGGGAGAAGAGGAGAGGGGGAGAATAAACGGCTTCGGCATTGGGCGTGGCAGCCAATCAAGCGGCCAGCGGTTCCGTCAACTCCAGTAAAAATCCGCAATCCGCAATCCGCAATCCGCAATTCGATTGATGCGTTCATCTCCGCAAAGCTCGCGCAGGCCGGCTTACGAATGTCGCCGGAGGCGGATCGCCGCACGTTGATCCGGCGTTTGTCTTTCGATCTGATCGGCCTGCCGCCGGCGCCGGAGCGAGTGCGGCGGTTTGTCAGCGACCGCGACCCGCAGGCTTACGAAAAGCTGGTGGATGAGTTGCTGCAATCGCCGCGCTACGGCGAACGATGGGCGCGGCATTGGCTGGATGTCGTTCATTACGGCGACACGCACGGTTACGACAAAGACAAGCCGAGGCCGAACGCGTGGCCTTACCGCGATTACGTCATCCGCGCGTTGAACGAAGACAAGCCTTATGCGCGTTTCGTTCAGGAGCAAATCGCGGGCGACGCGCTTTTCCCCGGTACGCGTGATGGCATCGTGGCGTTGGGCTTCATCTCCGCCGGGCCGTGGGATTTCATCGGCCACGCCGAATTGCCCGAAACCAAAACCGACGGCAAGATCGCGCGCCACCTCGACCGCGACGACATGGTGGCGAATACGATGGGGACGTTTACAAGCGTCACTGTCCATTGCGCGCAATGTCACAACCACAAATTCGACCCGATTTCGCAGGAGGATTATTACTCGTTGCAGGCGATCTTCGCGGCGCTCGACCGGGCGGATAAGAAATACTTCCTCGACCCGGCGATGACCGAGCGATTCAACCGGCTCGATGGCCGCCAGCGCGAACTCGCCGAGCGCAAGCGAGTGATTGAAAGAGACGCCGCGAAAGAAGCAGGCGGCGCAATGAAGCCGGAAACGCGCGCGGAAAGAGATGCGATCAACGCGGAACTCGCGCGGCTGAACCTACAGATTGCGGAATTTCCAAAACCTGAAGTGGTCTTCGCCGGCACAGTTCATTACGGCGTGGGCGATTTTCGCGGCACGGGCGCCGATGGCGGCAAGCCTCGTCCGATCTATCTGCTGGCTCGCGGGCAGGTGACGCATCCGGGCCGCGAGATGACGCCGGGCGCTCTCTCGATGCTCTCGTTTCAGCCTTCGCGTTTTGCCCTGTCGAAAGATGCGCCGGAAGGCGAGCGCCGCGCCGCATTGGCGCGCTGGATCACCGATCCGCAAAATCCGCTGACGTGGCGCAGCATCGTCAATCGCGTTTGGCAGTACCATTTCGGCGCCGGAATCGTAACGACGCCGAATGATTTCGGACTTAACGGCGCGCGGCCTTCCCACCCGGAGTTGCTTGACTGGCTGGCCACCGAGTTTCGTGACGGCGGCGGTTCGCTGAAAAAGCTGCACAAGCTGATCGTGATGAGCGCGACCTATCGGCAATCAAGTAATCCGCAATCCGGCAATCTGCAATCCGGCATTCCGCATTCCGCATTCCGCATTCCGCATTCTCAGGATTCCGGCAACGCCCTGCTCTGGCGTCAGAACCGCCGCAAGCTCGAAGCCGAAGCCGTGCGCGACGCCGTGCTTGCGGTGAGCGGCAAGCTCGATCTGACGATGGGCGGGCCGGGTTGGCAGGACTTCGTGATCGAGCATCCCGAACATTCGCCGCACTACGAATACGGCCTCGCTGATCCCGATGACAAGCAGACGTGGCGGCGCTCGATCTACCGCTTCATCGTGCGTTCGCAGACGCAGCCCTGGATGACCGCGCTCGATTGCGCCGATCCCTCGATGCGCGTGGACAAGCGCAACGAAAGCCTCTCGCCGCTGCAAGCCCTGGCGCTGCTCAACAACGGTTTTATGGTTACGCAGGCGCGGCATTTCGCTGAGCGTCTTCAGCGGGAAAGGCCGAACGACCTGGCGCGGCAAATCGAGCGGGCGCATTGGCTGGCATTTGGCCGGGCGCCGACAGCCGCCGAGCGCAAAAAGTTCATCGCCTTTGCGCAAAGTTACGGGCTGCCGAATCTGTGCCGCGCGTTGTTGAACCTGAATGAATTCGCGTTTGCTGATTAATTTATGATGGGGCAAGGATCATCGCTTCGCTCTGTCCGAACGTTGAATTAAATTCGCGGTAAACCGGGCGGCGGGAAGAAAATTTTCACGCTGCTGTCGTAAAATCCTCTCGTCAAAACGTTACACCCTCAGCCGAGGATATTTATAACCATACAATCGAGGTAATCGCGCGTGGCGAAGTTCTGGTCCGTGTCAGCCGATAGTGAGATGGGCGAGTTGTGGCTCGACGGCCGTGCCTTGCGCGACATTCAGGGCGCTTCCCGACTGGAGCAGAAGGTCGCCGAAGTTTTTGAATTGTTGCGCGACCCAATCTATCGCTACGTTTGCCGCCTGATAGGCAAGCGCGCCGAAGCCGAAGACCTGACACAGGAAACATTCTTGCGGCTGTACGACAGCCTGAAAAAAGGCCACACGATGGGCAATGCGCGTCCCTGGCTTTATCGGGTGGCGCATAACCTGGCGATTGATTGGCTCAGGCAGCAGGGGCGATTGGAACAGATCGAAGAGGAAGCGCTGCCGATGGTTGCCGTAATTGACGCCGCGCCGAATGCAGAGCAGCGGTTGCTGGTAGGTGAACGGCGCAAGCGTTTGCGCGCCGTGTTGTCACGGCTTTCCCCGCAGCAACGCCATTGTATGTTTTTGCGCGCGGAAGGATTGAGCTATCGGGAAATCGGAGAAGTGCTGGGAATTGGCGTTTCAAGCGTAGCCACGTTTTTGGGACGCGCGATCAAACGCATTGCTGAGGATGTAAATGAGCAATAACCGAGGGAAAAACTGGTTCCGTTTCGGCTGGCATCCCGCCGAGGAAGATTTGCTGCTTTTTCTGGACGGCGAAGCGAGCGAGCGGCAAGCGGACAAGGTCTGCGCGCACCTGGAAGGTTGCTGGGCGTGCCGCACCCAACGCGACAAACTCGACCGCGCGATCGCTACGTTTATGGATTACTGCGAGGCCGGCGCTGCTGACGCTGGCGCCCTGCCGCCACGCGCCAGCCTGCAATTCACCGAACGTTTGCGAGCGGCGGCATCCACCAATCCTGAATCTTCTCTACTAAAGCGCCTGGCGGACGCCATGCGATGGCAATTCGCTGAACGGCGGTTGACTGTTGTGGCGGCAGCCTGCCTGTTGTTGGCTGCGCCGCTGGCCTTGATTTTATCGCGGATGGAACGCGCCGTATCAGCGCAGGAATTCCTGCAGAGAACAACCCAAGCAGAAACTCTGAGCCTGAGTCGTGTTGGGGAGCCGGTTGTTTACCGCAGGTTGCAGGTGAAACGCGTGGGAACCGGCCCCTCTGTTGTGTGGGAAAGCTGGAGCGATGCGCGGCGTAATCAATTCCGTCAACGCGTTATGGATGAAGAGGGGCTGCGCTTTTTGCGCGCCAACGAAGAAGCCACGCCCCCGCTCCTGGCGGAGTTGGAAGAAATCCTGCGCGTCAATCGTTTTGATCCGCAACATCCACTGTCGGCGGCGGCGTTTGCCGAATGGCGCAAATCCATCAGGGCTGAATCGGAAATCGTCACTGAGATCGCTTTGCCGGGAAACGGCGATAAAGATGGATTGAAGCTGACTACGATTCCAGATCGCCCACATTCACTGAACACGATTACTGAAGCGTCGCTGACCGTGCGCAAAAGCGATTGGCACACAGTGTCGTTGCAATTGAAAGCGCTGAGCGAACGTGAAGTTCGTGAATATGAGATCAGCGAAACGGACTACGAAGTGCTGCCGCTGCAGGCGCTGACGGTGTTCGCCGATTTGCCTCCCTTGCCAACACCAGCGGCTTCGCACTTTGCCATGCCATCGGCGGCGCCAAAAGCTTCTCCTTCGCCTATTGTCGCTTTGCCGACAATCGCGGCTTTGGAGACAGCCGAGGTGGCGGCGCTTTACGCTTTGCATCAGGTACGGGCTGATCTCGGCGAACAGATTGAAGTCCTGCAGGACGAGGGCAGGCAAATCGTGGTGCGTGGATTGGCGCAAAACGCCGCCCGTAAAGAAGAGTTGCTGCGGGCGCTCAGCGGAATTCCGCTCGTCAGCGCGCAGATTCAGACGGTTGAAGAAGCCGTGCTGCAGGCTCAACAAAATAACGCGGCGAATAAGGCGGCGCTCGATGAAACCGCTATTTCAACCAATGAAATCAGTGTGACGAGCGGACAGGCGGCGGCGGTAAACTCTTTTCAGCAATACCTGATCGAGCATTTCGGCGGGCGGTCGGGACTTGGCGAGACCGAGCGTCAGGAAGTCAACCGCAAAGTCACGCAATTTTATAACGTGGTCGAAGCCGACGCCTCCGCCGCGATGGCTGAAGCATGGGCAATGCATCGTTTGCAGGAACGCTTTACCGCATCGGCGGCAAACGATCTGGATGCCGCCTCGCGTCAGCGGTTGGACGAAATGCTGGGCAATCACACGGCGCGCTTGCGACAACGGGTGCGGAGTTTGCAGACACATTTGCGTCCGCATCTGGTGGCGTTGGCGAATGGCGTACCGACGGTTGCGCCTGCCACCGAAGCGACACGAGCCTCCAAAATCCAAACGGTTTTTCGCGCCGTCGAACAGGTCAGACGATTGACCGATCAATTGATTGCCGGGCAGTCCGCCGCTTCGCTTCCAGAAATGGCGCGGGCGCTCTTGACCGAATTCGCACGCCTGGATGCTGTCTTGTTGGGCTTGGAAAAAAACTAACCCGAAAACTTAACAGGTGTGTTCGCACCTGATCGCACAGGAGTCTCGATGAAACACTTACAACCCATCCGCTTTTTATTCCTGGCCGTTCTGATTTTGACCATCACGCCAGCCGCTTTGAGCCAGACGGCGCAAGTCAGTGGTCGCATCAGCGATTCCTCCGGCGCAATTGTGCCCGACGCGCAGATCACGATCACCAATCAGAAAACCGGCCTCATCCGCGATTCCGTTTCTAACAGCGAAGGGATTTACACATTGCCCCTGTTGCCACCGGGCGAATATCGGCTGGCGGTGAAGAAAGACGGCTTCAAGCCGGTCGTGCGGCCCGATGTTGTGCTGAACGTCGAGCAGGTCGCGCGGCTGGATTTCACGCTCGAAGCCGGCGCCGTCACCGAAACCGTCACGATCACGAGCGCCGCGCCGGTGCTTGAACGCGAGACTTCGTCCATTGGGCAGGTCATCGAAAACAAAACCATCGTCACGCTGCCGCTCAACGGTCGAAATTACGCGCAACTGGTCGCGCTGATGCCCGGCGCAACGCCGAATCAAGGTTCGCGCGGCTCAGACGGCATCAGCATCAACGGCAATCGCACGCTGCAAAACACCTTCCTCATTGATGGCGTGGACAACAACAATTACATCTTCGGCGTGGACACGAACTCCGTGCAGGCATTGCGGCCTTCGATTGATGCGATTCAGGAATTCAAAGTCGAGAGCGCGAATTTCAGCGCCGAATACGGGCGCGCCGCCGGAGGCATCATCAACCTGACGATCAAATCGGGCACGAATGAATTTCACGGCTCGGCGTTTGAATTCTTCCGCAACGACAAGCTCGACGCCAACGACTGGTTCGCCAATCGCGCGAAGCTGAAACGCCCGCCGCTGCGCTACAACCAATTCGGCGGCACGTTCGGCGGCCCGATTTGGAAGAACCGTTCGTTCTTCTTCGGCAGCTATCAGGGCACGCGCGACCACCGTTCGCGCACTGGCACGACGACTGTTCCGACGGATGAGATGAAGCGCGGGAATTTCGGCAGCGTGAATATTTACGATCCGTCGAATGTCGTCGCGGGCGTGCGTACGCAATTCGCCAACAACACGATTCCCGACAGCCGCATTGATCCGGTCGCGCGAAAATTAGTCGCGCTCTATCCCTCGCCCAATGTCGCGGGAACCGTCAACAATTACGTCACGACGATTCCGACGCGCGACACGGCGGATCAATACGACTTCCGCTTCGATCATTCGTTCGGCGCTAAAGACACGATGCTGGTGCGCTATAGTCGGCAAGACCGCGAATTGTTTACGGGCAGCTTTTTCGCGCCGCCGGGCAATGGCGGCACGGGCTTCGGCGATTTCACGCTCATCGTACCGCCGAAGGCCTGGTCAATCGTCGGCGGCCAGACGCACGTTTTTTCCAACTCGCTCGTCAACGAATTGCGCATTGGCTACACCAAAAATTCCGCCGATCAATTGTCGCCTGCGACTGCTCCGTTGTTCGAGCAATTCGGGATCAAAGGCATTCCAGCGTTTGAAGGCGTGAACGGCTTGCCACAGATTTCCGTCACGAATTTTTCCACGCTTGGCGACCGCACTTTCACACCTGCGCCGAAGAGCGCCGAAGTCTGGCACATCACCGACAATCTGCCGTGGACACTGGGCAATCACACGCTCAAGCTCGGCGGCGAAATGCGCTTCCGCAAAAACCTGACGAGTTCGAGCAATGCGGCGCGCGGCGCATTCAGCTTCAACGGCCAGTTCACAGCGCGCACACCGGGCGCGGGCGCAGGTTCGGCGCTCGCCGATTTCCTGCTCGGTCTGACGAATTCGGCTTCGCTCAACACCATCGCCATCGGCAATTACCGCGATAATTACTGGGGCATTTACGGCAATGATACGTGGAAGGTGACGCCGCGTCTGACGCTCAATCTCGGCTTGCGCTACGAAATCCAGACGCCGCTGTGGGAGATTGACCAGCGCGCGGCGAACTTCGATCTACGCCCCGGCAGCGCAACGTACGGCACACTCGTGAATGCCAAAGCGGGCAGTCTCCGCGACCGTTCGTTCGTCAACCTCGACAAAAACAATCTCTCGCCGCGCGTAGGTTTCGCCTGGCAACTGGATGACAAAACAACTGTGCGCTCTTCGTTCGGCATCTTCTACGGTGGGCTGGGGTATCAGGCGACGAGTCAGAGCGGTTCGACGAACATTCCGTTTTTCGTCAACGTAACCTTGGCTTCGGCCACAACCGCCGCGACCTCGGCATTGATTTTGCAGAATGGTTTCCCGGCGAATTTTCTCGACGTGCGCAACGTCGCGAATCCGGCGGGCTTCGGCATCGCCGAAAACATGCCGATTTCCGAAGTCTATCAATGGAATCTGAACGTGCAGCGCGAAATCATCGGCCAGACGGTTATCTCCGCCGCCTATCTCGGTTCCGGCTCGGCGTACCTGCGCGGATTCAATGATTTCAATGCGCCACGGCCCGGCGCTGGCTCAGTCAATCCACGTCGCCCGTTCCCGACTTTCGGCGCAATTACCTATAGTTCGGCTTTTGCGCACGCAACTTATCATTCGCTGCAACTGAAAGCCGAACGCCGCTTCAGCAACGGCTTCTCGCTGTTGTCGTCATATACCTGGAGCCACGCGATTGATAATTCTGTAGATGGCGAAGACACAGGCAACGGCTCGACCTTGCCGCAAAACCCATACGACACGCGCGCGGAGAAAGCTTCGTCGGGCATTGACCTGCGGCATCGCTGGGTGACGAGCGCGATTTACAATCTGCCGTTTGGGGGCAAAGACAGTGCGGCGCTGGCGCGCGCGTTGTTTGGTGGCTGGCAACTCGGCGGCATCATCGTCGTGCAAACGGGCTTCCCGCTGACGCCTGCCGTCACGCCAAATCCCGCGAATACGACGACGCCCGCGCGTCCCAATCAATTGCGTGACGGAAATCTGCCGCGTGGCGACCGCACCGTAGATCGCTGGTACGACACGACGGCGTTTGCTCCGGCGACCGCTTTCAATTACGGTAACTCGGCGCGCAACGTGCTGCGTGCGCCGGGACTGGCGAATCTTGACCTGCTCATTGCGCGCAACTTCCAACTGACCGAACGCTTCCGCCTCGAATTTCGCGGCGAGATGTTCAATGCCACGAACTCCGTGCATTTCGGCAGACCGAATCTGACCATCAATGCCACGCAAGGCGGACGCATCACGAACACACAAGCGCCGAATCGGAATGTGCAATTCGGCTTGCGGTTAGGCTTCTAATCACCATCATTGTTCCCGATCATTTCCAGACTGGCTTGGGGCGCACGACTTCCAGGCCAGCCTGTTTCATAATCACTATGAAGAAACAAACGACAATCCTGATTTTGCTGGTTCATCTTTCGTGGCTGTTGTTTCCCAGCATCATCGCGGCGGCTCCCAAACAGACAACCAATTTCATTGTGATCTTTTGCGATGACCTGGGCTACGGCGATCTGGGTAGCTTCGGCAATCCCACCATTCGCACGCCCAGCCTCGACCGCATGGCGGCGGAAGGCCAGCGCTGGACGAGCTTTTATGCGGCGGATTCGGTGTGTACGCCGAGCCGCGCGGCGTTGCTGACCGGACGCTTGCCGATTCGCACCGGAATGTTTTCCGATACGCGGCGCGTGCTGTTTCCTGATTCCGCCGGAGGTTTGCCATCAAGCGAAATCACGATGGCTGAATTGCTGAAAACGCGCGGCTACGCAACGGCTGCGATTGGCAAATGGCACTTGGGGTGGCAACCTGAATTCCTGCCGATGAAGCAGGGCTTTGATTCGTACTTCGGCATTCCGTACTCGAACGATATGGACGCGACGTTCAGGCCCAGCGCGCGCTCGGAATACTTCAACTTCCTGAAAAATCCCAAGCGCGAATACTGGAATGTGCCGTTGATGCGCAACGAACAAATCCTCGAACGTCCGGCGGAGCAAACCACGATCACCGAGCGCTACACCGACGAAGCGATCAAGTTCATCAGCGCTAATAAGAGCAAACCGTTTTTCCTCTACCTCGCGCATTCGATGCCGCACGTGCCGCTGTTTCGCTCAAAGAAGTTCGAGAATAAAAGTGCGCGTGGTTTGTACGGCGATGTGATCGAAGAGTTGGACGCGAATGTCGGACGCTTGCTCGACACGTTGCGGCATTTGAAACTCGACCGCAAGACGCTGGTCATCTTCACCAGCGACAACGGACCGTGGGCGACCTTTGAGGAACAGGGCGGATCGGCAGGCTTATTGCGCGGCGCGAAAGGCGGCACGTATGAGGGCGGGATGCGCGAGCCAACGATTTTCTGGCAGCCCGGCGTTATTAAACCCGGAGTCGTGACTGACATCGGTTCCACGCTTGATCTGCTGCCTACGTTTTGCGCGCTGGCGGGCGTGAAAGCCCCAGCGGATCGGGCGCTGGACGGCTATGATCTGAGCGAGGCGCTTCGCGGCCGCGGGCGCGGTCCGCGACAGACGATGTTCTATTGGCGCGGCTCCAGGTTGTACGCCGCGCGTCACGGATCCTTCAAAGCTCATTTCATCACACGCTCGGAATATGGCGGCGAACCGGAGGTCACACACGACCCGCCTTTGCTGTATAACCTCGACCACGACCCGTCGGAAAAATGGAATGTCGCGGACAAATATCCCGAAGTGATCGCCGAAATCCGCCGAATCGCCGAGGCTCACAAGAGCGGGATTCCGCCCGTCGAAAATCAGCTTGATAAACGGATTGCGGTAAGCAGGACAAGGTGACGTGTAAGTGAATCAAAGCAATCCGCGCTTCAGCGTCAAATAACCGCGATACTCGTGTCGTTAGAACGTAATGGTTCCCTCAAACAACTTCGCGGCTTTCAAACTCCACTCCCAATCACCAGGATCAGCGCCGGTCAGGTTGACGGCGCGTGGGAGGGCGAGTGCGACGAGTTGCGGCAGATCGAAATAACGCAAGGCATTTGGATATGAATGGCTGTTGGCCAATGTCGCTGGCGTGCGCTCCAGATCCAGGCGCGTGACGCCATCTTCAAAGAGGGCCGCAAAGATCGCGACCACGCTCATCGTCCGGGCGCCGTGCAAAGTCACCGGCAGCCTGCCCAGGGACGGAAGCGAGCGCAGGGCAGCGAGCGCCGCGCGAGTATCCCACACCTGCATCGTCTCAAGACTCTGCCCCAGCAGCAGGAAGCGCCGTCGAATGTGGGTATCTTTCTCTTTCCGCCAGGCCGTGGGGCCGACGCCGCGCGCCAACACCAGCGCGATTGCTGTTCCATGGCGCAGCGGCTTCAGAAATTCCGCCTCGGCGCTTCCATCGTGATTTTCGGACGCGAAAAGGGTTGGGAAATACTGCCCCCCAGTTACGGCCCATTTCTGCCACTCTTCCTCATCCAGAATGCGAACGGCGAGCCTGACCGGTTTTTGCTTCGCGCTCGTCAACAGAGCCAATTGCAAACGATAGGCGCCATCCGGCTGGAATTCGACGGTACGCGCGCGCACGCCGTTGAGCGTTTTGTCAGAGATGATTTTCGCCGCCGGTCGCGGGTCGGTCGCAGGCCAGTTGTTGAAGACCTTCTCGCGTAAGGCAGCAGACCAGCGCGCGGCGAGGATTCGCCATTCCTCGCGCGTAGATGGAAGCGCAGGCGCCGGAGCAGCCGGAACAAACGATTCGTGGATGCGCATGTTGATCTGATCGGCGGGCAGGGAGGTGAAGACTTTCAGTTGTTCAACCTCGAAGCGTTTGAGCGCAGGCTCGGACACCAAACCTGTGTCATTCTTCAGCCAGCGATTGAGCCAGCGAAACGCGGGCACTTGCAAATCCTGCGTGTCGCGGTGCGGGCCTTCGGTAATCAGCAGGCCGAGCTTGTCTTCGGCGTTATGGAGTTTGTAGATGCGCTTCAATTCACGATGGACGCGCTGCACGCCGTCGAGCGGAAAGATAGTGTCCTTGTCGCTGTTCGACAGCAGCAATGGCCGTGGAGCCACAAGCGCCGTCAGCAGCGAGAAATCCCAGCCGTAGGTATTGATCTGAAACATGCAATCGCAATGGCCTTCGATGCAACCGTCCACCACGTGATTGGTCATGTCCGTGACGCCGGCCACCGGGATTACCACCGAGGGCCGATCATCCACGGCGGCCAGGAACCAACTATACGCGCCGCCGCCACTGCGGCCTGTCACACCGATGCGTTTCACATCCACTTCGGGCCGCGTCGCCAGATAATCCAGCGCGCGCATCGCGTTCCAGGTCTCGACGCCCGCCGGCGTGTACCCGCGCGTCGGCCACCACCACATGCCGCGCCGATACGTGCCGTGATGCTCGCCTTCGATCTCGCCCATCTCCAGCGTGTCAATGATCAGCGCCACGTATCCGTGCTCGGCCAGCCAGGCGGGATGATGTTGATAGCTGACTTTGGTTCCGTAGGCGATTCCATCCTTGACCGTCTGCGCGTGACCACACAGGTAAAGCACCGCCGGAGCCGGGCCTTTCAGCGTTTTGGGCAGGTAAAGATTGGCCGTGACGTAGAGGCCGGGAAGCGATTGGAAATGGATTTTTTCGACGGTGAATTTTTCCGTCTCGACCTTGCCGGTGAGCGTCACTTTCAAATCACCCCTCGGCGGCAACGGCGACAGGCCGAGCATTTCGAGCAACTGCTGGCGATAGGTTGCGCGCCTGGCTTGCCAATCGGCGAGCGTATGAACATCCGCCAGCGTGCGCGACGCGACGCGCTCCGTTTGCTGGCGGAAGTATTCGGCGGCCATTTGCTCGCCGGGCGTTTGTTTATCGGCCTGAGCGGACGCCGGCAGAAAACAAAGCCCCGCCAATAAAGAGATCAGCAGAAAGCGTGTTGCGTACATCAGATTGCCTCCGGGAAAAGTGTGGAGGCAAGTTTTAAATCAAAGTGTTCCGGCTGTCCATGCCGCGCCGACAAATCAGGCGCGCCGCCGATTGCCGCAATACGCTGCGTGGTTTATATTCCGCGCATCTTCAAATCCAATTCACCAGTTCCGCAAGGAGGCATAAATCAATGCGCTTGTCGCGATTCATTTTGTCCCGTCGCAAGTGTTCCGCGTTCGGATTACTGTGTGGTTTGACGCTGTTGGGCGCGGCGCTATTGACCGAAACCGCTTCGCAATCGAAGCCGCGCTATTCGGCTGAAATTCGCCGCACCAGTCACGGCATTCCGCACATCACGGCCAAAGACATGGGCAGTCTGGGATTCGGCGAAGGCTACGCGTTCGCGCAGGATCATCTTTGTTCGCTGGCCGATCAGGTGGTGAAGGCCAGAGGCGAGCGCGCCCGCTTTTTCGGCCCCGGCGAAAACAATCGCCACCTGAACAGCGACATCACCTTTCGCGCGCTGGGCATTTATGAACAGGCGCGTTCGATGCTTCAATCAATGCCCAAAGAACAGCGCGAGATGATCGAGGGCTACGTCGCCGGTTACAACCAGTATCTGAGCGAAGTCGGCGCGAAAGGCGTGGCCGGTTGGTGTCGCGGCAAGGAATGGGTCTTCCCAATCACGGCTGAAGATGTTGTGGCGTACAACCAGAGCATCGTCGTCACCAGCACAAATTTCGCGGATATGATCGCCACCGCGGCGCCGCCGAAAAACGAAACGGCCCGCGCTGAACAAGTCGGCATTCCCGACTTTGAACAGGCGAGCAACGGCTGGGCGATTGGCTCTGAGCGTTCGGCGGGCGGGCGCGGAATGTTGCTCGCGAATCCGCATTATCCCTGGGTCGGCGCCAATCGTTTCTGGGAAAAGCATCTGGTCATTCCCGGCCAACTGGATGTTTACGGCGTGGGCTTGCTGGGAAGCCCGGGCGTGGCCATCGGCTTCAATCGCGCGGTGGCGTGGACACACACAGTTTCGGCGGGCAAACGCTTCACGCTTTACACGCTCGATCTGGCGCCGGGCAATCCGACGCGCTATTTGTACGACGGCAAAGAACGCGAGATGACCAGCAAGCTCATCAGCGTTGCGGTGCGCCAGACTGATGGTTCTGTCAAACAGGTCGAACGCCGCGTGTTTTTCACCCACTACGGCCCGATACTCAATTTTCCCGGATTCGGCTGGACGGCCAAACGCGCGGTGACGATCCGCGACGCCAATGCGAATAACGTCTTGTCCCGGTCGCAATGGCTGGCGATGAATCGCGCGCGCAGCCTGGAAGAATTCAAACAGGCGCACGCAAAATACAACGCGATGCCCTGGGTCAACACGATTGCGGCCAGCGCCGACGGGCGCGCGTGGTACGCCGACAATTCGGCGACGCCGAATTTGAAACCCGCCGCGCTCGCCGCGTGGATCAAACGCCGGGAGAGCGATCCGCTGACCCGATCGGCGTGGGAGCGCGGGTTGGTTTTGCTCAATGGCAGCGACTCGCTTTATGAATGGGCCGATGATCCTGCGACGCGTCCCGGCGTGATTCCTTTTTCACGCACGCCGCAACTGGAGCGGAAGGATTTCGTCTTCAACTCGAACGACAGTTTCTGGCTGGCCAACCCGCATCAGTTACTGACCGGCTTCTCGCCGTTGCAGGGGGCCGAAGGCACGGCGCGTTCGTTGCGCACACGGATGAACGCGTTGACGCTCGACGACACGCGCCCGGACGGCCCCGCCGGCAAAGACGGCAAATTCACGCTCGACGAACTGGGCGCCGCTGTGCTCAGCAACCGCAGTCTGTCGGCGGAACTGGCGCGCGGCGAACTGGTTAAACGCTGCCAGGCCACGCCGTCGGTCACACTCGATGGACAGGTAGTGGACTTGCGCGAGGCTTGCCGGATTTTGGCGGCCTGGGATGGCCGGTACGAAACGAGCAGCGTCGGCGCCGTGCTGTGGCGCGAATTAATCACGCAATACGAGCCTGCCGAATTGCAAAAAGACGGCGCGTTGTGGCAGCGAGCGTTCAATCCAACCGATCCGGTGAACACGCCGCACACGCTGACGCCGGATAAAAACAACGAATCATTGCTCAAGCTGGCGCGCGCCGCTCGATTGCTGGCGCAGGCGGGCATTGCGCTCGACACGCCGCTCGGCAAGCTGCAGTTCAGCGACCGCAATGGCGGACGCATCCCGATTCACGGCGGCGAAGGCGCGTATGACGGCATCGCCAACTTCGTCAATTACGCCCCCAACACCACGACGCTCGAACCCGAAACCAGGCCGGAGCGAATCAAAGGCAGCCGTTTCCTGATGAAAGACGGTTATCCGGTCAATCGCGGCAGCAGCTTCGTGATGGCGCTGGAATACACGGCGCAAGGCCCGCGCGCGCAGGCCTTCCTTACTTATTCGGAATCGGGCGATCCGGCTTCGCCGCTTTACTATGACCAGACGGAATTATTTTCCGCCAAAAAGTGGCGGCGCATTCTGTTCACGGAAGCCGAGATCAAGGCCGATCCCAACTTGAAAACCATCAGAGTCACGAGCGCGAATTGATGCTTTCATCGGGATCATGAGACTCATGGGACTCATAGGTCTCATGAGTCTCATAGGACCCATCTGGCTCATTTTTTCTGATTTCTATGCTGTAACCGGACGCGGGTCATACGCTCACGCAACCCGCCTTCCTTGATGAAATCCTGTTCCAGCCGCCGGATCTGCTGATCAAGCAGGTAATTGGTCTGGTGGATGAGACAGAGGGCGATGTTGGCTACGACTTCGGCTGAGCGGGTTTCGCAGAACTCGCGATACGTCTCATAGCTGATAGGAGATTGCATACCGAGTTTGCGGACGTACTGAGCCTCCCTGGAGTCTTTTGTCCAAATCCGCAAATCTCTCACGCGCAAAAAATCCTGGTAATCAACCAGGAGTTCTTCCAGGCTGGCGCGGGCCACGTTGGTGAGCTTAATCTCCATCTCCTTGGATGTTCCGGAGGCTTTGCTGCCTTCTACTATATTTTGTTTTCCGGATCGGGCGGCTTGCACCATCTGATCAATAGTGCGGTCGCCCCGTTTGAGAAAACGCTCGCAAAAACGGAACGTCAGGTCGTAAACGACTTCCGCTTTCTGGTAGGAAAGCAGCTTTTGATAGTTGCCGTGAGGCGGGATGAAACCGGGTTGGTCAGAGGTTTTCATGATCAATCGCTCCTTTGCCTAATGTTATTCACGAACCAGGTTCTTTTGGCGCCAGCCGCCGTGCTTGTCAATAGCTATGAACACTAGCTCGCCTTTCCATCATCAAACGCTTCGCCACCTGCCAACGCGCCGCGAATTTCTGTGGCAATCGGGCGGGGGACTGGGCGGCCTCGCGCTGGCTTCGATGCTCGCGCGTGATGAAGCTTTGGGACAAAGCCCAAAACTTCATCATCCAGCGAAAGCAAAACGCGTCGTGCATTTCTTCATGGCTGGCGCGGCAAGCCATCTCGACCTCTTCGATTTCAAACCTGAGTTGGTCAAGCGGCACGGGCAACCCAGTGATTTCGGCGAGCCGGTCGAAGCGTTTCAAAACGGCCTTGGCCCCTGGCTGCGGCCCGTGTGGGATTTCAAGCCTTACGGCCAATGCGGCAAGCTGCTTGGCGAACCTGTCTCAGCTCTCGGCAAGGTTGTGGATGAGATCGCCTTCGTTCACAACATGGTCAGCAAATCCGGCGTTCACAGCACGGCCACGTTGTTGCAGGCGACAGGCTTTCTGCTGCCCGGCTTTCCCGGCGCGGGTTGCTGGGTGAGCTACGGCCTCGGTTCGATGAACGACAATCTGCCGACCTTCGTCGTGCTGCCGGATCATCGCGGGCTGGCCTCGAACGGAGTGAAGAACTGGGACGCGGCGTTCCTGCCTTCGCAACACAGCGGCACGGTGATTTATCCCGGCAGCGATGCGCCCGTAGCCGATCTCTTCCCATATAAAACTGGCGGCTACATCACGCCGGAAAGCGAAGCGGCGACGCAGCGATTGATGGCGGAGGTAAATCGCGCGCATGCCTCGACGCGCGAAGGCGACCAGCGGCTCGAAGGACGCATCCGCAGTTACGAACTCGCCGCCAGGATGCAACTCGCCGCGCCCGAAGCGCTGAACCTCAAGGCCGAACCGGAACACGTCTTGAAACTTTATGGTCTCGACCGAGGCCCGCGCGAATGGCCGAAGGAGATCAACGACGAGGAAGAGACGTTTTACTTTGCGCAAAAGTGTTTGGCCGCGCGACGGCTGCTCGAACGCGGCGTGCGATTCATTCAAATTTGGAGCGGCAACGACAACGGCTTCCCGCGCCGCAACTGGGATTCGCACGAAGACGTCCGCCGCGATCACGGGCCGCTTGCGACGGGGATGGCGCGCGGTTGCGCGGCCTTTATTCAAGACCTCAAGCAGCGCGGGTTGCTCGAAGACACCGTCATCTTGTGGACGACTGAATTTGGCCGCATGCCGTCAAGCCAGGGCGGCGCAGGCCGCGATCACAATCCGTATGTTTTCACGAACTGGCTCTGCGGCGGCGGGATCAAGGGCGGCTTCACTTATGGCGAGAGCGACGAATGGGGCTACAAACCACGCGACCGCAGGAATCCGACCGAGGTCTATGACATTCACGCCACGCTGCTGCATTTGCTCGGCATTGATCACGAACGCCTGACCTTCTACCACAACGGCATCCAGCGCCGGCTTACCGACGTGCACGGGCATGTAATCAAGCCGCTGCTCGCGTGAGCTTTTAGATCAGTTTCCAACCCTTGCGATACTTGCGATGGATCAGCGGCGCGGCTTCCGCCGCGTTCGTCGCTCGCAGGTTTCGCGCATCCCATTCCAGCTTCTTGCCAACCCTGAAAGCTACATTGCCCAGGTGGTTCGCTTCGGTCAGCCAACCGGCGTACTGGAAATTGCAGGTCGTGGGCGCGCCGGTCTTGCAGGCGTGAATCCATTCGGCGTGATGACCGAGCGATTTCGGGATGAACGGAGCGGGCCGTTTGAAGTCCGCAAACCTGGCTTCAGGCAGCAGCGCGTGTTTGCCGTAATCGGAGAGCAGCATGCCTTTGTCGCCGACGAAGAGCACGCCGCTCTGCCACTGCGGAATGCCGGCGTCTTTCCAGACCTGCGGTTTATAGGTTCCCTGATACCAGGTGAGTTGCACTGGAGGCAGTTCGCCGCGCTGGCCGTATTTGTAAGTGACTTTCATGGACGCGGGAGCGATTTCAGGATGCGCCGCTGGGCCAGCGGCTTCAATCGTCAATGGGTGATCCAATTTCAAGGCCCACCACGGAAGATCAATCCAATGGCTTCCAAGATCAGACATCGTGCCGTTGCCGAAATCCCACCAGCGATACCATTTCGGGCCGGGGAAATAGACGTTGTTGAATGGCCGCGCAGACGCAGGTCCAAGCCACAAGTCCCAATTCAGAGTCGCTGGAACAGGGTCAGGCGCCGCTGGGCGGTTTTGGACAAACACGATGTCGCCCGCCGCTTTCGCTTCACTTTCGCTGGCGTGCCAACCCCAGGCGCGCCCGACCCAAACGTGAACTTCGGTGACAGCGCCGATGGCTCCGGTCTGAATCAGTTCGACCACACGGCGATAATTATCTCCCGCGTGAATCTGCGTTCCCATTTGCGTTGCGACTTTGGTTTTCGCAGCCGCTTCACGGATGACGCGCGCTTCCCAGATGTTGTGCGTCAGCGGCTTCTCGCAGTAAACGTGTTTGCCCAGTTGCAACGCGGGCAACGTGGCGAACGCGTGCGTGTGCTCAGCCGTGCTGATGACCACCGCGTCGAATTCTTTGGCGTGATCGTAGACTTTGCGGAAATCCACGACCTTGCGGGCGTTCGGATGGCGTTCGGCGGCGGAGTTCAGGTTTGCTTCGTTGACATCGCAAAGGATCACGATGTTTTCGGACTGAACGCTGCGAAGGTTATCAGCGCCTCGCCCTCCGGCGCCGATGATCGCCATATTCAGTTTGTCATTCAGGTTTCGGCCACGAACGATGGCCGGCGCCGAAAACGTAACGGCTCCGGTGATGGCGGCCTGGGTCAGAAATTCCCGGCGGGAAAGTCGCCCGTTTGAGACATTCGCGCTACGGTTTTTTTTCGTCATAGTTTTCTCTCCATTCTTGCGTGCTGCAGTTTGATTCGAGGTCAACAGAACGTTGATGGCTCATCGGCCCGGCGCCGGCGCGGCAGGCAGCATATTGCGAATCGCCGTGATGCGCCAACCCTTCTCGGTTCGCTTCAGCACAAGCGTCGCCAACATACTTCGAGTCGCGCCCCCGGCGAGGCCAGTCAGTTCGTAGCGCCCGTCGGCAATCGCCACATCGGGAGTCACGAATCGCACTGATTCCACCGCAATCGTGCGTTTGCCGCCAGTGTTGCGGGAACTGGCCATCGCGCCTCTGACAACGGCGTCGCGTCCTCTGCGCCATTCGCCCGACGATACAAGCTGATCGGCGTCGGCGGTGAACAGTTCCTCGGTGGCCTTCGGATCAATCCGCTCGCGGGCGGCGACGTACCGGTTGACGATCTCACGAATCGCGGCTTCATCTTTACTCGGAGTCTGGGTAAACGCGCCAGCCGCGAGAATCAAACTGATCGCAGCGAACATCGGAATTCTCATGATTTTTACCTCAACCTGATTTTCCAATTCTTCAAAAGCAGTTCTTTCGCAAATAAAGAGAGATTACGGAACAGACGAAAGGCCAGTAAATTCTCCGTCTGTTCCGCAATTTCCTGTTCTCTGGATCAGAAGACCAGTTTCAGCGCGAACTGGATCAGGCGTGGCGATCCGGCGTCTGAAATCGTGCCGAAATCGCGCGACGAGGCGTTCATGTTCGGATTGCGAAAACTGGCGTGGTTCCAGACGTTGAACATCTCAGCGCGAAATTGAATGTTGACCTGCTCGGTCGCCTTGATGTTTTTGAAGAACGACAGATCCCAGTTATGGCGGCCCGGCCCTTTCAAAATGTTCGGCGGCGAACTGCCATAAACATTGACCGCCGGCGCGGCGAAGATTTTGCCCGGAGTCGGATCGAAGAAGAAATTGCCGGTCACCTGCTGATTGCCGACGACGGTGAAGGTCTGCACCTTGCGCGGATCCAGGTAACTGACCTGGCCAACCAGATCGGGACGGCGCGAACCGGTGGCCGTTGTGATGCTCGGCGTCAGCCACGCGCCGCCCTGCGCCTGGATCAGGCCGGAAAGCTGCCAGCCGCCGAGGACCTTGCCCACCAATCCCGTTTGTGTTTTGAAGAACGGCAGGTAATAGACGTAAGACGCAGTGAAAATGTGGTTGCGATCGAAACTGGCGTGCGAACGCTCGCCGCGATAATTGAGCAGATTCTCAACGCCGTCATCCTGACCGGAAGCGTCGGTCAGAACTTTCGACCAGGTGTAGGCGAAGCTGTAGGTCAGCGATTTCGAATAGCGCCGCGTCACGCCGACTTGCAGCGCGTGATAGTTCGAGGCCGCGCTGCTCTGGTACAAACGGATGGTCGTGAAACCTTGATAGGGACGCAGCGAGTTGATGTTGACCGATGATCCGGCGGCTGATTGCGCGGCGGGAGTGACCTGATTGATGTCTGGCCGACGCAGCAGATGCCGCCCCTGCGTTGAAACGTAGTTGACGTCAAGCAAGGTCTCGAACGGCAGTTTCTTCTGCACGCCCAGATTCCAGTTGTATGTTGTCGGGAAGACGGCGCTCGGATCAATGCTCGTCACCGCGATCGGGAATTGCGCCTGACGGCCGTTGGTCAGATTGTCAACGCTGCCGTTGAAGAGCGTCACCACGTTCTGGAACGGCGGATTGCCACCAGCCGTCACGGCGATCAGCGAAAGGCGGTCGTAATAGACCGCGCCGCCGCCGCGCAACACGAAATCGCCCTTGCTGAACGGGTCCCACGAGAATCCGAAGCGCGGCGAGAATTTGTTCTGACTGTTCATCAGGCTGCGCGGCAGGTCTTTGAACAGATTCCGGCCCGCCGGATCGAGTGGCAGCCGGTGTTGTTCGGTGAATTTGTCGCCGCCGACCACGACGCCGTTAAACGGTACGCCGACGTTCGGACGAAGCTCGCCGGCGCCCGCGCCGCTCGGAATGACCTGTTGAGCTTTCGATGGATCGAACGCGCTCGGCACGAACGTCGCCAGCGTGTTGCCGGTCTCGTAAGGCGCGCCCAGATGCGTGTAGCGCACGCCGATGTCGAGCGTCAGATTCGGTCGCGCCTTCCAGGTATCGGCGATGTAGGCTTCGACCTGGTTGTAGCGCGTGTAGCTCCACTTGTCGTTGTCGCCTTCCCGGTATTGGCGATAGTTGCCGAGCAGGGTGTCGAGCAGCGCGTTGCCGGTCGTGTTGGAATTGCCGCTCGTGCTGAAAGACAAGTCGCCAACCAGCGTGCCGCCGACGCGCTCGTTCTTGCGATTGCGCAGGTAAAGCATTCCGGTCTTCAGGTTGTGCTTGCCGAGCAGGTGGCTGAAATTATCGCGGATCGAGCCGTCCCACAACGGCGAATGCGAATTGGCGCGCGAGCCTGAGATTGTCGTGTACCCGGAGATCGCAATCGGCGGGATGCCGTACACGTTCATGTCATTGTCGTACAGTTCCTTGATGTTCAGCCCGTATGTTTTCGGAAAACGGAAATCGTCATACGGGAAGCGTTCGAGGAACAGATAAGTCGAAACTCCGGCCAGTTCGTTGACCGTGCGGTCACTGATGATCGTGGTCCAGGTGAATTGGAGGTTCCGCGCCTTGTTGCGCCGCGTCGCGCGGTAGGTCGGGATGTTGCCCGTCTCGTAAGGCACGGAGTTCGAGCCGGTGTCGTAGATGTAGCGGAACGAAAATTCATTTCGCTGCGAGGGGTTGTAATCGAGCCGCACGAGGTCTTCGCGGCGGATGTCGCGGTTGTCGAGTTGGAAGGTGGCGTTGTTGGCCGTCGCCACATCGTTGTAAAGCAGCGCCTGCTGCTGCATCACATCGAAGATTTTCATGATCGCCGCGCCGTTGGCCGTGATGTACTGTTTGGGCAGGATGTTCAGCCCCTGCGGATTGCTGGCCGTTGCGCGCGAAGGATCTGCGATCTGTTTGCCGCGCAGCGCGACGACGGGGAAGTTCGCGGGGTAGCGCAGCACGGCGGTCGCGCTGACGTTCGGGATGCCCGATCGTTCGGCCAGCGTCGGAAACGTGGCGCGCCGCGTCGCCGCGTCCACTCGACGTTTGTAATCCTGCCCGCCGAAGAAGAAGAGCTTCTTGCGGTCGGAATTGAATTTGCCCGGCCAGGTGACGGGGCCGCCCAGGTTCCACCCGAAATTGTTCAACCGCAATTTTTCGGTCTGCGGCGAAAAGAAGCCGCGCGCGTTGAGCTTGTCGTTGCGGAAGAATTCCCACAACGTGCCGTGGTATTTCGACGTGCCGCGCCGCGTCGAGAAATTGACCTGCCCGCCGCCGGTGCGCCCGTATTCGGCGCTGTAGGCGCTCGAAGCGATCTTGACCTCGCCGACGAAATCCACGCTGACGTTGTTGGTGATCGAAGTGATATTGCCGCTGTCCTGGTTGTAACCACCGTCCACCGTCACCGAATTGGACGTGGCGCGCAACCCGTTGATGTTGTACGAGCCGATGCTGCCGTATGTCATGCCGCCGCGATCGAACTCGTCAGTCGTCACCGCCACGCCAGGCACGACCATCAGCAGCGTCATCAGGTTTCGTCCGTTCAGCGACAGTTCGCGCACCTGGTTGCCGTCAATCAACTGCCCGACCGCGCCGTTGTCGGTCTGGACGTTTTCACCGGCTGCGGTGATCGTGACTGTCTCGCTGACTTCTCCGATTTCGAGCGAGGGATTGACGCTGGCGCGCTCGCCCGCCGTCAATTGAATGTTGTCCTCGCTGTAAGCCTTGAACCCGCGATGTTCGACGCGCACGCGATAAGCGCCGGGCGGCAGATTGGTGACCAGATAAAAGCCGTCCTGATCGGTCGTCGCGGTGCGCTGCAATGTCGTTTGTTGATTGATGACCGTGACCGTCACGCCGGGCAATGAAGCGCCATTCTTGTCTTTGACGATGCCGGAAACCTGCCCGGTGATGACCTGCGCCGGCGCCGGCGAATTGAAGAGCGCCACGGCGAGCAAGGCCAGCAGGGCGGCGTAAACGGATCGGACTGCGATTTCAGTTACACGTTTCTTGTGGTTGGACTGATGCATGGTGAATTCCTCCGAAGGTGACCGCCTCGGAACTGCAAGCGGCGAGTTGTCAGGATGTATACGCGGAGTGTGCGAGGCTAAAGTAACTGAATTTTCCTGGTCTGACCAGAGCGAAAGGGAAAAAGAGATAGGCTCATTCAGAACGAAATGGAAAGCGCGGGGCGGGCAGAAAATTGATAAAGGCTTCAACGCAAAATGACAAAGGGCCGAAGACATGAATAATGCCTTCGACCCTTTGTCATTTTGTCACTCTGCGTTGAATCAGAACGTCAGCCGCAAAGCCATCTGAATCTGCCGTGACGTTCCCAGGCCGAGCGTTCGCCCGAAGGTGTTGAAGATTTTGCCGAAGTTCGGCGTCCCGAACGTGGTGTTCGGTTGATCGAAATTCGGGCGATTGAAGATGTTGAAGATCTCGGCGCGATACTCCAGCTTGAAGCGCTCGCTGATCTTCATATCCTTGAGAACCGAAACGTCAATTTGTTTGAAGTTCGGTCCGAAGAACGTATTGCGTCCGAGATTTCCGAACGTGCCCGCAGCAGGCATGCTGAAGGCCGCCGGATTCAGCCATCCATCCGGCCCTCGGTTCGCCGCGTACGGGCTTACGCCCACGACGGCGTTAAGCCGTTGATTGGTGAAGTTGCCGTTGCCGAAAGTGTTCGTGCCGATGAAGACCGTGTTGGCGATGCCGCTGCGCAGAATGCCGAGCGCCGCCAACTTCCAACCGCTGGCCAGAAAACCGCCGACGCCCGTGGTGTTCCCGAAGAGGCCGTGCCCACGCCCAATCGGCAGTTCATAAAGCACGTTGAAGTTCACAGCGTGGCGGATGTCGCCGCTGGAATTTCCGCGCTCCGCGCGGAGGTTGTTGTTGTTCTGAGGCTGGGCCGAGAAAAGCCCCTGATCCTGCACGTCGTCAATGGCGTGCGCCCAGGTGTAATTGACATCGTATTGCAGTCCCGTGCTGAGCCGCCGTTTAAACGAGACCTGCAACGCGTGGTAGATGTTCTGTCCGGTCGCGGTCTCGATGTTGATGTTGGTGAACTTCGCGTTCGGACGCCGGCCAAGCGCCGGGTCGAAGAAGTTGATGTTCAGATTTCGCCGCAGATTGAGGCCGTGATTGCCGAGGTAGGAAATCTGGATCGCGTCGTTCCTCGTCAACTCGCGCGCCACCGTCAGGTTCCAATGCTGAACGTAAATGTCGCGCTTGATCCAATCGAAGCCGGCGACGGTCGGGAGCGGCCGCGTGCCTTGCGAGAGGAACGGATCGAGCGGAAACGCCAGGGTCGGAATCGTTTGCCGAACCAGCGTCGTGTTGCCGGGGATGTTGTTGATCGGAACCGAATACGAGCCGAAGCCGACCGGATAAGCCTGCCAGAAGATGCCGTACCCGCCGCGCACAATCGTCTTGGAATCCGGCTGCCAGGCGATGCCCAGACGCGGGCCGAAGTTGCGCGTGTTGGTGCGGAAGAACGGGGTGTCTGTCGTAGCCAGGTCTCCGGTGCGAGTGTCAAAAGTTTGCGCGCGCTCCTGCGGGTCATAAGGTGGCGTCGCGACATCGTAGCGCAGGCCGTAATCAATCGTCAGCCCCTGTCGCGCCTTCCAGGTGTCCTGAATGAACAGGCCCAACTGCGTGGCGCGCGTGCCGCTGCCAGGATTGCCGACTGTGTAACTGGCTGACGCCGCGCTGTTGTTGATGAAGTCGGTTAGCGATGTGTAGGTGATTGTCGAAGTATCAATGTTGCGGCGGTTAATTCGGAACCGGTGGATGGAGCCGCCCCATTTCAAGGTGTGCGCGCTGAGCGTGTAGCTCATCGTGTCGCTCAACTGAATGACTGTGTTGTTGGAAATCGTGCGCCCGCGCGTGCCGGGTGACGCCGTCAAGCCGGTGACGGTGATCTGCGGGTACGGCGTGTCGGAGATGATCCGGCTGCCCCAGCGTTGGAAGCCGGTCAGGAATTCATTGACCAGTTTCGACGAGAAGATGTGCTGGTGACGGATCGCCACATTGGAGGTGCGAACCGGAATGTTTTGGAAATCCGACACACCCAGCGCGCTCGGTGTGACGCCGAAGAGCGGGCCGAAGACGTGCGTGTCGTTGACGTTCACCCGCACGTAAGCCGAATCGCGCTCGGAAAAGTTGTGATCCACTTTGACGCTGGCCGTGTCTTCGCGAATCTGCGAGGTCTGCGAGGTGGTGAAGTTGTCCACCAACGAATTGGATGTGCGCGAAGTACCGCGCGGGAACATATCCAGAATCGGTCTCAGCGCTGGCGATTTCGCCAGCGCCTGGGTCCGCAATTCCTCGCTCGGAACCGTTCCCGTGCCGGTGATGCCGACGCGCTGCCGCGAGCCTTCGTAGTTGACGAAGTAGAAAGTCTTATCCTTGATGATCGGCCCGCCGATGTTCCCGCCGAAATCATTGAAGCGGAAAGGCGGTTTCGGCCCCGTGTTGGCGAAGAAATTGCGCGCGTCGAGCGCCGAGTTGCGGAAGTATTCGAAGAGCGCGCCATGAATCTGGTTGCCGCCCGATTTGGTTGCGACGTTGATGTATGACCCGGAAGCGCGCCCGTATTCGGCGTTGTAGTTGCTCGTTTGGACGCGGAACTCCGCAATCGTGTCCAGGCTCCCGGTCAACAACCGCGCGCCGCGCTCGAAGCCATTGGCCATATAAGGCTGATCAACGCGTGAGGCGTCAATGCCGTCAATCTGAAACTGGTTGTGCACCGTGTGCAGCCCATTGAATGACAGGTCAGCGATGAAATTGCTGCGCGCCACCGCGCCGGGAATGAGCAGGCTGAACCGCGCGTAGTCGCGCCCGTTGATCGGCAGTTCGACCAGCGATTTGTTGTTCATCACGCCGCCGCTGGTCTGTGTTGACTCGATGGTTGAGGCTTCTCCCGTGATCTGAACCACTTCAGTCACTTGTCCGGCCTGCAAAACGAAATCAACCGAGACGGTCGCCGCCACGTTGACCTGCACGTCATTGTGGGCCTGAGTCTGAAACCCCGCATGCTCCACCACGACTTTGTAGACACCCACCGGAATGTCGGCGATGACGTAGCGGCCCTGCGAATCAGCGGTGGCCCGCCGCTGCTGGCCGTTGGCGATATTCTGCGCCGTCACGGTGGCTCCGGGGATCACGGCCTGAGACGAATCCAGCACCTGACCGGTGATGCGCCCAGCTGTCTGCGCGCTTACCGAATCGGCGATCACGCATATCACCCCAAAAATCAGGAGGTACATTATTCCTCGATTCAGCGAACGATATGACGAACTATGAAATTGCATTTTTTGATATTGCATTGAACCTCTCCCTATAGTTTTTGCTCTGTTTCCAATTGGATCGAAATGCGCCAGCAAGTCAGCGCTGCTCGCTTCAGCAGACGTCAGCCTAACCTCGCGCTTGGCAGGTAATTACGTCAGCCGCCGGCTGCTACAGAATTCAAGAGAATATTTCGTCGAAAACGAACAGGATCAAACCACGAAGATGCGAAGAAGACGGAGATGGTTGAAAATTGAGGACCGCCCTACAGGCAATGACGCGATCTTCAATTCTTGATCTCCAACCATTTTTCGCGCTTTTCGTCTCTTCGTGATTTATTTTTCTTGAGGGTTATTACGCACGCTGCGTTGCGCCGGTTTCGGTTTTCCGTTCGCTGGATTGAAAACCAACCTGATCTGTTATTCAGACCTATCAGACTCTTGAGTATGTCGAAATATCGTTATTGATTAGCGCCAACTTTAAAGCGTTCGCAGGTGGAAACCGCCGTCCACGTTGAAGACTTCTCCCGTCGAATAGGGGAAATCGCCGCGCGCGATGGCCGCCACCGCGCGCCCGATGTCTTCAGGCAGTCCCCAGCGGCGGATCGGCCAGGCGCCTTGTTCGATCATGCGGTCGTATTTCTCCTTCACGCCTTCGGTCATGTCGGTGGCGATCACGCCCGGCCGCACTTCGTAAACGTTGATACCGTATTCGGCGAGCCGCGCGGCGTAGAGCGCCGTCATCATCGCCAGTCCCGCTTTCGCCAAGCAGTAATCGCCGCGATTGACTGAAGCGGCGTAAGCCGAAACCGATGTGACCGTAACGATGCGCGGCGGGCCGAAGGAGTTCGCATCGCCGCGCTGGACTTGACCGATCATTTGCCGCGCTACGATCTGCGTCAAAAAATACGGCCCTTTCAGATTGATGTTGATCAGGCGGTCGAATGATTCCTCGCCGGCTTCCAGCAAATCGGCTCGCACGTTCGGCGCGACGCCAGCGTTGTTGACCAGCAGATCAATGCGGCCGTAAGCGTTGATCGTCTCCTGAACCAGATGTTCGCGGTCGGCTGAGGCGGAAACGTCGGCGCGCACGGCGACGCCGTCGCCACCTGCTTCACGCACAAGCCGCAAACACTCTTCAGCCGCATTGGCGTTGCCAGCGTAATTGATGACCACCGCGTGGCCGAGCTTCGCCAACTCAATCGCGATGCCGCGCCCGATGCCGCGACCCGCGCCCGTCACCAGAGATACAGGCCGGTTACTCATTGAGACTCCTCCGGCGAAGGCAGTTCCTCTTCGGTCGGGCCGTCCTGCCATTGGCGCGCCCAGGCGGGCAGCGAATCTTCAGGGTAGGGCTTTACACTTTGAGGCATTGCCCGCCGTCGCAGCGTCTTCAACGCCTTGTCGAGCGCTTCGACGAAGAAGTATTCGCCGAACATCACAGCTTCATGAACGCCCAGATTTTTGTGAATGTGATAGACGCCGCCGTTCAGGATGCCTTCAAAGCCGGGCGTCAGATTGCCCAGATATTTTTCGGAGAGCGTGCGAAGCGAAGTCAGCGCAAACTCGCGGTAGGCTCGCGCGCGGACGCTGTCCGGCGCGGCGTCGGCCAGATCGAGCAATCCCGAAGCGGCGATGGCGCTTGCGGAAGTATCAACCTGCGTGCGCGCAAGCGGCCCGCTGTCGGGCGCGTCGTAATCCCACGGCGTCACGCCATCCGCAGGCGTGTTCGCCAGATAGTATTCGGCGTTGAGCATCGCCGTCTCAAGATACTCGGCGCGGCGTGTTTGCAAATACGAACGCGTGAAACCGTAAAGCGACCAGGCCAGACCACGGCTCCAGCACGAATCGCCGCGATAACCCTGATGCGTTGACTGCTTCAGACATTCGCCGGATTCCAGATCGAACATCGCTTCGTGCGAAGTCGAGCCGTCGCCTCGCACAAGCCGACGCCGCGAAGTCAGACAATGTTTGTGCGCGATGTCCAGCAATCGCTCATCGCCTGTTTTCAATCCCGCATAAAAGATCGTTCCGACATTCATCATAATGTCTATGAACAACGACGCGGGTTCGACGAACGAACGCAGGTATTGCCCGTTCTCCATAAAGCGCATCGCCATCGTTTTTCCCGCTTGAATCAGCAAAGGCTCGATGCGTTCGGCGGGGCCGCCCAGCCCGATCCAGCGCAGATGCGTCGAGAAGAAGAGAAAGCCGAGATCGTGAACAGCCCGGTCATACTGGCGCTGTTCGAGCGGCGTGGAGTAAGCGATGGCCTTGTCGAGCCACGCGTCATCGCCGGCCGCTTCAGCGAAGATGAACATCAGGCCTGGATAGAAACCATCGCACCAGTGAGTCCAGCGTTTGCGGTCGTGACCGAACCGGCCTTTGACGGTGTACATCGGATAGTAATCGGATGGATATTTTTGCAGCAGCGACTTGACCTGACCTTGCGCGAAATCGAAAGCGGTTTGCAGCGTGTTGCGAAGCGCCTCCCGCTCCGGCGTCGAATTCGACATTTAAGTTTTCCTCCAAACAGGGATTATTCTTTGCCGGTAATCCAACCCGAAACGCCCGCACAAATCAAGGTTGCGTCAACAGATCACGAGCCAGCGGATCATTAGATAGAAGAGTTAATGATGAACAAGGGGAATGGCGACGTTGAATGACTGGGTCATATTCGCAAAACCGCCGGGGCCATCTCCTGTCGCCGCGAAGAGAAATGTCGGGCGGCCGTTCTCGATCAACAGGAACGGGCGTTCGAGTTGTCCCATCGTCTGCGTTACTCCGTCATCCCAGCGGAGCTTGCGCGTCCAGGCCTTCGGGCGTTTCGCCAACTCCCATCGCAGCCCGTCCTTCGATCTCGCGTGGACACCCGCATGCTTCTCGCCCACGAGCTTGCCCGTCATATCCTTCGCGATCATTTCGTATCCTTCCGCAGTCTTCCAGACGAACGGGTCTTCGACTTCGCCGAACTTGTTGGCGGAGAAGACCGGCTCGCCGCCAGCCACTTCGTACGGTCCCAGATAATGTTTCGCGCGGGCGACTCCGAGCATCATCTGGCTGTGCTTGATGCCTTCGTACCGGCGCGATTTGAACATCAGCAACACCGAGCCGTCATCGTGGACGACCGGCGCAGGGTTGGAAGTGAGGAAGCTGTAAAAACTGTTTGGCTTCGTTTCAAGGATTGGGCGGTCGTAGCGCGTCCACGGCCCTTCGAGCCGCTTGGCCGTGGCGACGCCGATGCGTTTGTTCGAGCGCGCGACGATGCAGCGCGGATCGGTCAGCGCGAACGGCACGCCGCGTGGCGGGTCGTCGAACGGGTGCGTGCTGCCCATATAAAACAGAATGTAGGTGTCGCCGTGGCGAGTGATCGAAGGATTATGCGTGGCCCGGCCATCCCAGTAATCGGCGCCGCGAGCGGGCAGCGCGACTTGCTGGAAGACGTACGGCCCTTCGGGGCGGTCGGCGACCGCGCGCACGATCTCCGAATTGGTCATCCATCCCGGATGGAACGTGATGTCCTTCGGCCAGCGCGAGGCGAACATGTGATACTTGCCATCATCGCCTTTGATCACCGACCCGCACCACACCCAGTAGCCTTCCATCCGAAACCCGCCGTTGCGCGGGACGACTCCCAACTCCGGAAATTCGGCGGCCTGGGCGGAAGCGGCCACCACAAAGATAATCAAGGTGAGCGATTGAAGCCCGACCTTCAACAGTTGCCGTGGATTTTTCATCGTTCAGCATCTCCTTACGGAATTTCGGCGCGCTCTAAAAATTGATTCTCAGCGATCCCTGCATCACGCGCGGCGAGCGGGCGGTGATCGGCTGGCCGAAACGAGCGTTGGTCTGCGTGACCTGACCCGTCGTCGTGTTCAGAGTGAGGGTCAGATCGGTGTCAACGTCGTTGAAATTCGTGTGATTGAAAAGATTGTACATCTCCCAGCGGAACTGAAGACGGAGATTTTCACGCAGGCGGACGTTCTTGAAAAACGCCAGATCGGAGTTGATGACGCCGGGACGGCGGATCATGTTGCGTGAAGCGTTGCCGATCTCTCCCCGCGTCAAAGGACGAGCGAAGCAGGCGGCGTCAACAAACCTCGGAGTTCCGTCGGGAGCGGCGTCCACTCGGCGATTCGGATTGCAGAGCACAAGCGGCCGCGCGTTCACTTCTCCGCCGGTGTTGTCGGTGATCCCGCCGCTGTAAGTCACACCCACGCTCTTCGGCCTGCCGGTCACGAATGACGTGGTGCCGGAAAGCTGCCAGCCATCGAAGAGGGCTTTGACCAAACGGTTGTCCAGCCGTTGGCCCAGGCCGGGGATGTCCCAGATGTAGTTGGCCGTGAAGATGTGGGATTGGTCGTGATCAGCCGGGCCGTAATTGAACGCCTTGTAGGGACGCGGGAAAACCACGTCGGAGGAATCGTCGTTGGCGTAATCCAGCGTCTTGTGCCAGGTGTAGGCGATGCCGTACTGGAATCGTTGCGCGTACCGGCGGCTGACCTGAATCTGCAAGCCGTTGTAGTTCGACGCGCCGGAACCCATGACCACATTGATATCGCCGTAACCCTGATACGGGCGCAGGAAATCATCGGCCAGGGCGCCAGTGGCGGTGGCGCTCGGAGCGCTGAACGGATTTCTATTTCGGGGGTCGAACCGCGCGCCGTCGGGAACGGCGTTGATGTTGCGCCTTTCACCGAGATGCCGGGCGAGCGAGCCGACGTAGCTGACTTCGACTATGGTTCCGAAGCCGATGTCCTGTTGAACGCCGAGCGAGAAGTTATAGACGGTCGGTGTCTTGTTGAAAATCTCGATCGCGTTCAACCCGGTCGGCCGATCCAGCGCGGAGCCGACCAGACTGGCCAGGTTGTCAATCGTGCCGAAATCAATCGTCACATTGCGCTGGAATGGCGGATTGCTGACCAGGTTGCCGCCGGTCGTGCCGCCACCCGTGCGCGAGCTGTGGTAAACGCCGCCATGAGCGCGCAGCACTGTTCTCGCATTGCCAAAAACGTCGAGGGCAAAGCCGAAGCGCGGCTCCCACTGAATGGGCGCCTGCCTTTTGAATCCGTGAGGAACGTTCGGATCAGTCCCGACCGCGATGCCGTTGAGCTTATTGCCGACGCCGGGAACGAATGTGCCGACGAGCGTGGTGTTAGTGAAGAGTTCACCAGTCACCGGATTCTGAGCGCGCCGGTTGGCGTTCGCGCAGGCGGTTGTGGCTGGCGTCCCGCCGACGCAAAACGGGCGATAGAGTACAAGCGCCTTGGCTGGATCGAAGCGCGTCGCGTCGAAGTTCGACGCGTTCAACTCGCGCTGCGCCCACTGCGAAAACCAGCCCATGCGCATCCCGTAATTCAGCGTCAGCCGCCGGCTCGCTTTCCACTGATCCTGCACGTACCACTGAATTAGCAGCCGTTCGAGATCGGTGTGGGGACGCGCTGACGACTCGCTGTAGCTGCGGAAGCTGCCGATCAGCGCGTTCGCATAAGGATGAGTGGTGTTTCCCTGAGCGGCCGTGTAGTTGCTGTCGTTGCCGCTGAAGTTGAATGTCCCCGTCCAGTTGCCTCCGGGGGCTTCACCGTTGCGGATCCGCTCGATATAGATGCCCGCCTTGTAAGTGTGACTCTCCCGGTTGAGCGTGAAGTTGTCGGTGATGGACGGGAGGATGTAGTCGTCGCCCACCTCGCCCCAGCGATCGAGCCAGTTGATGTTCGCGACCGTCGTTTGCGACAAGCCGCCCCAACCGGTAGCGCGCGGGATCAGGCCGAGCTTGTTGTTAGCAGGGAAGAGTTGAGGCGCGGTGTATTTCAACGCGCTGCGGGTCAGACGGTCAATCTCGCCATCGGATGGGACAAAGCCTTCGGAGTCGTGGCGTAGACCGACAGATACTTCGTTGACGATGGCCGGGCTGATCAGGCGAATCCAGTTGATGGACATGCCGTTATCTTTATACAGGTAATGCGAGCTGATTCCCCACCGGTTGTTGTCGCCGCTGGGCCACCCCGAAGTGTCGAACCCCTCGTTATCCGCCGTCCACCATTGCACGTTGACGAAGAAGGAGTCCTTTTCCGTCGGCTTGAAGTCAACGCGGATGACCTGACTCTGCTTCGGCACGTCAACGCTCTTCTGGATCACGTAATTGAAAGCGTTGCCGTTCGCTGCGCGCCCGCCGAGCGCATTGGGCAGAGGGAAATAGTTGAGGAGCGCGGCGCCGCTGGAATTGAACCGGTTGCGCGGAATGATGTTCAATCCTTGTGGATTGGCCGCCGTCGCGCGTGAAGGATCGCGGAAACACGCGCTCTGATCGGTGGCGTTGCAAGCGCCGGTCAGCAGCGGGTCGCGGACGTACGCCTTGACCGGCTTCCCGCCCGAAATCCCCGTGAACGACTGCGAGAAATCTCCATTGCGTTCAAGCTCGGTGGGCACAGTTACAAACTTGGCCCCGGATGGCGTGATCGTGTGCGGTTTCTCCAGCGAGTAAAAGAAGAAGAGATTCTTTTTCTCTTTGTTCGGGAAGAGCCACGGTATCTGGACCGGCCCGCCACCATTGAAGCCCCAGATGTTGTGCCGGTAGCGCGCGCGAGGCAGCCCCTGCCGGTTATTGAAAAAGCTGTTGGCGTTGAGCGCCTCGTTGCGAAGGAAGTAGTAGGCGCTGCCGAAATAATCCTTTTTGCCGCTCTTGGTAACGATGTTGATCTGCGCGCCGCCGTTGTTGCCGAACTCCGGCGAGTAGTTGTTGCGCAGCACCTTGACCTCGGCGATGGCGTCCTGGTTGGTCGTCATGCTGACCTTGTTCGAGCCGCTCGGCTCGCTGGCGTTCAGGCCGTTCACGGTGGCGATGCTGGAACGCCCGCGTTGCCCGGAGACGTTGGGCAGATCGGTGCCGAAGCCGTCGCCCACGCTTTCAACGTCATCAATGTATGACACGCCGGGCAGCAGGCGCAGGAGCGATGTGATGTCGCGCCCCTTCGTCGAAATCAGGCTGATCTGATCAGAGGTCAGCCGCCCCGTCAGGTCGCTGCTTGCGGTTTCGACGGTCGCGCCTTCGGCCACCGTGGTGACGGTTTCGGTCAAGGCTCCAACTTCCAACGCCAGCTTGCCCAGCGCCAGATGCTCGTTGGCGCTTAAAATGTTGTTCGTTCGGCTCAGGCCGCGAAATCCCTGGCGCTCGATCTTGACGGTGTAAACGCCCGGTTGCAGCGCGGCGAAGCTAAAGTCTCCTTCCTGATTGGAAGTGGCAGATCGCGCGCTCCCGGTGCGCGCGTCGGTGATCGTGACCGACGCCCCGGCGACCGCCTGACCTGCCATGTCAACCACGACGCCAGAAATTGTTCCCGTCACGGTCTGCGCTGAAACAGGCAGGCTGATTCCCAGAATAACCATCAGAGTGAGGACGCCGAACAGGATGGCGATAACGCCGCTACGATATTGACGCTTAATCAGTGACATGGCTTTGCTCCTTGTGAAAAAGAAGAGTAGATGGGCGTACAGCGGCGGCGCGGCGCTCACAAAAACAGATACGGCAGGTTGAGCGGCCAGCGAACGCCTCAAACGGTGAATGCGCCGGGCGGCCTGCGTGGGGCGCCCGATCAGGTGTCAATCACGATCCCAGCAAGAATCCTGGTTTTCGTTACCGATAACGGCAGTTTATAAATGTTATCGGTAACGAAGTCAAGCTCTGAAAGGTCCCCGGGTGGCGGCCCATGCGGGATCAAAAAAGAGGAGGGGATTTGATTATGGCGGGAAAAACTATTTGGAAAATCGCGCTCTGGTGGCCGCGGCCTTTACTCCTTTTGCGATTGCGCCGGACGAGCGCCGCACGACCAGGCTGGGCGCCACGATGATGCGCTGCGCTGTTCGGGACGGCGCTTCTCCTTCGATCATTCCGATCAGCAGCCGCGCCGCCTGCTGTCCCATCTCGGTGGTTGACCAGGCGACGGTGGTCAGCGGCACGCTCAGCATATCGCCGTAATGGACGTTGCCGGCGCCGGCGACCGCGACACCCGCGCCGATGCGGAAGCCCGCCTCCGTCAACGCATGCATCGCGCCGATGGCCGCTGGATCGTTCGCGGCGAAGATCGCTTCGGGCACGCCGCCCTCGGCGATCCACGCGCGCATCGCTTCATAGCCCTGGTCTTCCAGGAAGCCGCACTCGCGCACAAGCGATGGATCGAACCGCAGTTTGTGTTTCGCCAGCGCCTGCTTGTAGCCCTCGAATCGTTCCCGCGCCACTGAAGCCGCCGCGCCGCGCAGATGTCCGATACGCCGGTGGCCGAGGCTGATCAAATGCTCCGTCGCCAACATGCCCACCAGCGCGTTATCGGTGGCCACCGCCGGACAGCGCAGATTTTCCAGTTGCCGGTCAACCAGCACTAGCCTCAACCCGTCTTTGATCATCTTGCGGTAAGCCTGCGATTGTTCGGGCGGAAGCGATGACGCGACGATCAGGCCGTCGGTGCGCTGCCGCAGGGCTTCGACCTCGGCGATTTCCTTGATGGCGTCCTCGTAGGTGTTGCAGACCAGAATCTGCAGGTTGGCTGGGCGCGCGACCAATTCGATGCCGCGCAGAATCTCGGCGAAGTAGGAGTGCATCAGATCGGGCACAACCATGCCTAGAAGATAAGAGCGGCTGGTCGCCAGCGCGCGCGCAAACTGATTTGGCTGATATTTCATCTTGCGCGCGACGGCCAGCACTCGCTCGCGCGTTTCAGCGTTGATTTCAGGATGGTTGTTGATGGCGCGTGAGACGGTCATTTTCGAGACGCCTAGTTCGCGCGCGATGTCGGCAAGTGTCGTTGGCATGATCGGATTGTCGCAGCGCTCGTTGGCTCAATCAAGCCGGAAGATTTCTGTCAGCGGCTGAAAATCGGGGTTTTTCATCGGCCCGACCCGCTCTTGCCAGATTTGGTCGAGCGGATCTTCCGCCAACGCGGCCTGAGCTTTCTCGTAATCATCGGCCTCGACATACATGAAAAGCTGATCGCCCAGCAGGAAAATCCTGATCTGGTGAATGCCCGCGTCCCGGTATCTCGCCCTCAAATCGGATGAAAAGCTGTTGTGCGCTTCTATGTAATCTTCCTTTCGCCCCGGCCTGAGCCTGGCCACGAAGGCTTTGGTTTCCATGCTCTTTCAGTGCCTCTCTTTGGGGCGTTATTGGCGCGCGGTTTGGGAAGGCTCGATGATGTAGCTCTTGCCAGCCTCGGTCGCGAAAACGACCACGCCGGGTTCCGGCTGTTCTGTCTGGATGACTTTGCCCCCGGACTTGACCGCGACGGAAAGCCTGACGCGCAAACGGCAACGCGTCCCGGCTTGTGAGCGAATCGTCGCGGACGCGACCTTGCCGCCCTTCCAGGTCATATCAACTTCAAACCCGCCGCGCGCGCGCAAGCCTTTGACGCGGCCATCAAGCCAGGCCGCAGGCAGCGCGGGCAGCAGATGAATCTCTCCGGCGTGGCTTTGCAGCAGCATTTCAGCGACGCCCGCCGCCGCGCCGAAATTGCCGTCAATCTGGAACGGCGGGTGAACGTCGAACAGATTGGGCAGTGTTGATTTGCGAAGCAGCGCGAGCATGTTGTCATAAGCCTGCTGCCCGTCTTCCAACCGCGCCCAGAAGTTGATGATCCAGGCGCGGCTCCATCCCGTGTGCCCGCCGCCGTTTTTCAGCCTGTGTTCAAGCGTCTTTCGCGCTGCGGCGGCCAGATCGGGCGCGCCGCGAGGCGTGATCTGATCGCTCGGATGAAGCGCGAACAAGTGCGAGATGTGACGATGTCCCGGCTCCGGCTCTTCGTACTCTTCAGACCATTCCATCAATCGCCCGTCGCGCCCGATCTGCATCGGGGGAAGGCGGTCGCTCGTTCGTTTCAACCGCGCGCGGAACTCTTCGTCAACGCCGAGCAGCCGCGCCGCCTCAACGCAATCGCGGAAGAGGCCACGAATGATCTGCGTATCCATCGAAGCGCCCATGCACAAAACTCCGACCTCGCCGTTCGGCAATTGGTATCTGTTTTCGGGCGACACCGATGGCCCGGCCACCAGCCGCCCTTTTTGGTCTTCGACCAGATAATCCAGAAAGAATTCCGCCGCCTCTTTCATCACCGGGTAGGCGCGTTCGGCCAGAAACTTTCGATCCTGCGTGAACTGGTAATGCTCCCACAGGTGCTGGCACAGCCACGCCGCGCCCATCGGCCACAAGCCGCTTCGCGCACGGTCGCCTGGCGTCGTGAAGCCCCAGATGTCTGTGATGTGGTGAGCGACGAAGCCGCGCGCGTTGTAATGCAACCTCGCCGTGCGGCGTCCCGACTGGCGCAGGCTTTCGAGAAGATCGAAGAGCGGCAGATGAAGCTCCGAGAGGTTTGTCACTTCAGCCGGCCAGTAGTTCATCTGCAAGTTGATGTTGAGGTGGTAGTCGCTGTTCCACGGCGGGCGGAATCCGTCGGCCCAGACGCCCTGCAGATTGGCGGGCAGGTCGCCGGGACGGCTGCTGGCGATGAGCAGGTAGCGGCCAAACTGGAAATACTGCGCGATGAGCTGATGATCTTCGCCGCCCTGTTTGACTCGTTCGAGACGTTTGTCGGTGGGCAGTTGTGAGAGTTCGCTCGAATCGCCAAGCTCCAGTTCGACGCGGTTGAAAAGCGATTGATAGTCGGCGACGTGAGCCTCGCGCAGCTTGGCGTAACTCTGCGCCGCCGCTTGTTTGATCTGCCGTTCGCAGGTCGTTTGAGGATCATTGCCGCGATAGCTGGTCGAAGCCGCCAGCAGCAGCGTCACCGTGTTGGCTTTGCTGACGACGAGTTGATCGCCTTGTGATTTGCCCTCCGCCTTGATTGAACCGCCTTCAGACAAGGCCTTGAGCGTTGATTGAAATTTCAAGCCCGTGCCTCCGTCGAGTTGACCGCGCATCACCAGACTGTCTAACGCGGCGGTGGTCGTCGCGTCGCGCTCGCGGTTCAAGCCGACCTTGACCGAAATCTGATTCGGCTGATCGCTCGACAGCCGCACGACGATCACCTGCGCCGGATGGCTGGCGAAAATTTCTCGCGTGAAGCGGACGCCGCCGACGCGGTAGCTGACGCGCGCGACGGCGTTAGCAAGATCAAGCTCGCGGCGGTAATCGGTCGCCGCTTCGTGTCCGTCGAAAGCCAGCCACAGATCGCCGAGTGTCTGGTAGGGAAGCAGACGGCGCGGACGGGCCATCATCGTCTGGTCGGCAAGCTCAATCGCCTCGCGCGGCTTGCCCGCGAAGAGCAGCCGCCGCACATTGCCGATCTCCGACATCGCCTCGATGTTGACGGTATCACGCGGCTCGCCCGACCAGAGCGTTTCTTCGTTGAGTTGAATGCGTTCGCGGTTCGTGTGGCCGAAGATCATCGCGCCGAGCCGCCCATTGCCGATGGGCGTCGCGTGATCCCATTGCGGCGCGGGGTGACCGTGCCAGAGCGTCATCGCGCCTGGCTGCGCTGTGTTCGATGCGCGGGGTTGATTTCCACCCGGCGCGCGGCTGACCGCCCACGCTCCCGGCAATACGAGCGGAATAGATAATCCCAGTAATGCCGCCAGCAGTTTTGTTCTTCTCATCAGATTGTTCATCGTTCAGCAGCGAGAAAGGGAATACGGAACAGGTGGAATGAACGGAACAAACGGAAGAGGATGGATACAGCCTGAAAATCTCCCTCTGCTCCGCTATCTTTTTTCTTCTTCAATGCTTTTATCAGAAGGACAGCCGCCACGAATGGATGTTGCCGGCGAAAAATGACGTTTTCAGCGGCTTCGGCGGCAGTCTAGTCGTTACCGATAACGGTGTCAATGTCCGGCGCCGTAACCGGCGGCGAAAATGGCGTCAATGAGTATGTGAATCATCCACGCGAACATTTCTTTGATCCCGGCGCCATCCGCCACGTCAGCGAAGTCACATAGCGTTCGCACTCACATCATCCGGACGATGGCGCCTGAAGGCCACTCTGTTTGACTCACACTCATGAGCCGTTATAATCAGTTTTGCGAAATGAACATCAGCGATTGACTCGATTGAGAGTCAATCGCGAAATCATAAAAGGGAGTTATCAGTCATGCGGCAGCCAGTCATCATCAGCGCTACGCGCACCGCAATAGGAAAATTTCAGGGGGCGCTGAAGCCTTTCACTGCGCCGCAGCTCGGCTCAATCGCCGTGCGCGCGGCTGTCGAACGCGCGGGGCTTGACGCTTCGCAGATTGACGAAGTGATTATGGGCTGCGTGCTGCAAGCGGGGTTGGGGCAGAACCCGGCCAGACAAGCTGCGCTTCGAGCGGGCATTCCGGACAAAGTCTCGGCGCTGACCATCAATAAAGTTTGCGGATCAGGATTGAAAGCGGTGATGCTGGCTGCGCAATCGGTGGCGCTCGCCGACAACGAGATCATCGTCGCTGGCGGGATGGAATCAATGACGAACGCGCCTTACCTGTTGCCGAAAGCCCGCGAAGGTTATCGCCTGGGCAACGGCGAGATCGTTGACTCGATGGTTCACGACGGCCTCTGGTGCGCATTCGATCAATGGCACATGGGCGAGACCGGCGAAGTGGTGGCGGAGAAGTACAACATCACTCGTCAACAGCAGGATGAATACGCCATCAATTCGCAGCGCAAGGCCGTCGCTGCGATCAAAGAGGGAAGGTTCAAAGACGAAATAACGCCGGTTGAGATTCCACAGCGAAAAGGCGCGGCGATCATTTTCGACACCGATGAAGGGCCGCGCGAAGACTCCTCGCTCGACGCTCTGGCGAAGTTGAAACCCGCGTTTCGTTCGAGCGGCACGGTGACGGCGGGCAACGCTTCGACGATCAACGACGGCGCGGCGGCCTGTGTCGTGACCTCGGCGGAGACCGCAAAAAGATTGAATCGCGCGCCCCTCGCCAGCGTCGTCGCTCAAGCCACGTCAGGCGTTGAGCCGAAGCTGGTGATGATGGCGCCGGTCGAGGCGGTGAGGAAAGTAGCGGCGAAAGCCGGATGGAATTTAAAGGATGTTGATCTGTTTGAACTCAACGAGGCCTTCTCTTCGCAATCGGTCGCGTTGATTGAGCAACTCGAACTTGATCCGGAAAAGGTCAACGTAAACGGCGGCGCGGTCGCGCTCGGTCATCCGATAGGCGCTTCGGGGGCGCGGGTGCTGGTTACGCTGATTCACGAAATGATCAGACGCAAGGCCCGGCGTGGCGTTGCGAGTTTGTGTCTGGGCGGCGGCAACGCTGTCGCGCTTGCTGTCGAGAGATAACTGAGCATTCTATGATCTTTTGCCAACGTTGTAAGAAAGCGAATCCGTCTGACGCGGAATATTGCGAAGAATGCGGCGCGGTTTTGATGTTGGTCTCGCGTCCGCACGGTTCTTCCGCGTTCGATGTCAGCGAGAACTCTCTCGAAGAACACCTGCTCGAACGCATCAGCGCGTTGGAATCGTCCCTTGCGCGCGCCAACGAACGTTTCGATCAATTGCTCGAACTGGCGCAGCAGCAGGCTACGGGGAGTTTCTACGACCACATGATGCTCGAAGCGCTGACGGAGATTTTGACCGAGATGCGCGCGGTCAACCCCGAAGAGCTTGAGCAGCGCTGGCGTAGCCGCGTCGCCCGCCATTACGAAGAGACTGCCGAGCGCGAACGTCTGGATGAACGCTGCGATCAGATTATCTCAGCGTATCGAGGCGTGAGACGTGAGGATTTCATTGATCAGGTCGAGGAAGGAATTCTGCTCATCAGCGAAGGCCGCACTCGTCGCGGATTGCGGATGCTCGAAGCGGCGCTCTCGCTCGACGAACACAACGCCGAACTCAGCTTCACCATCGGCGAATACTATTTCAATCTTGGCAAATCGCTCGATGCGGCTGTTCACCTGCGTCGCGCGCTCGACGAACAGAGCGATCATTTCGGCGCGCGGCTGCTGCTCGGATTGCTGAGCGGCGACGAGGGCGAGGCGGAATCGGCGAAGGTTCATTTGCAACGCGCGTTGACGCTGGACGCGCAATCGTTCGCCGCTCATTACGGGCTTGGGCGGTTGTTCGCGCGCGAAGGCGAATTGGGCGACGCGCTGTCGCATTTGAAACGCGCGCTGGAACTCAACCCGTCGCCGGAGATGCACTATCTGGTCGGGCGCACTTACCTGGAACAAGGCCATCCGGAGAAGGCCATGAAGCATTTGCAGAAAGCTGTCCGGCTCGATCCGCATTTCGACGTCGCTCAATACAGCCTGGGGTTCGTCTATTGGCAGTCGAACCGCACGTCGGAGGCCCGCGAACATTTCCGGCTCGCTTACGAAATCAACCCTCAAGAGGCGGATTACCGCGCGGCGGTGCAGGCCCGCGCCGGAGACAAACTGGCTACTCCGCCTGCGCTCGGATGGTCGAGCATTTTCCCGCGCCGCAAGATCAAAGTCAGCGAATCACGTTTCGTCGAATTGCTCTGGCGCGACCTGAATGCTTTTTCGATCTCTCCCGTTCCGCTGCGCAAAACTCCGCGCAAGTGAGTTAAGAAGACAGGGAGACGGAGAGATGGAGAGACGGAGGAGATGAAACGGGTATTAGTCCCTCCGTCCTTCTGTCTTTCCGTCTCTCTTTGTTCTCAGATTTGAGTCTCAAAATCATTTATGATTCGGCGCGGCGGCTTGCCCTGATTTTTCCCCGGCATGCTATAATCCCGCCCGTTCAGCCGCAGAAATGAAGACCGAATGAATGAAGAGTCAGTGATTAAGTCATCAGAGAGAGCCGAGTTCAGCTAAAACATCATCTTGTAAGCTCCACGCCACAAACCCCGCTTGCTACCGTTCGCGGTACTGATTCGTTCAGACTGGCGCGGGCCGCTGACGAGGGCTAACCATCAACCTGCGCTCCGGTGACTCCGGTTGACCGGCGAAATACACAGAAAGAGTAAAAACTATGGCAATGGAAAAAACTGAAAAGGCGAAGGCTGTTGAAGCTGCGCTGCTCAACATTGAAAAACAATTCGGTAAAGGCGCGATTATGCGCCTCGGCGATCACAAATCCGAAGACGTGCCGGTGATCTCGACTTCGAGCATCGGCGTTGACTCCGCAGTCGGAGTCGGCGGATTGCCGCGCGGACGCATTATCGAAATTTACGGCCCTGAAAGCTCTGGCAAAACCACGCTGGCGCTGCACGTCGTGGCCGAAGCCCAGAAAGCGGGCGGCATCGCGGCTTACGTTGACGCTGAACACGCGCTCGACGCGATTTACGCCGAAAAGCTCGGAGTCAACATCAACGACCTCTTCGTCTCGCAGCCCGATTCGGGCGAGCAGGCGCTGGAGATCACCGAATCGCTGGTGCGCTCGAATGCGGTTGATGTGCTGGTGATTGATTCGGTGGCCGCGTTGACGCCGCGCGCTGAACTCGAAGGGGATATGGGCGACAGTCTGCCGGGCTTGCAGGCGCGGTTGATGTCGCAGGCGCTGCGCAAGCTGACGGCGGTCGTTGGACGGTCGAACACCTGTTTAATCTTCATCAATCAAATTCGCGAAAAGATAGGCGTCATGTTCGGTTCGCCCGAAACGACCACCGGCGGACGCGCTCTGAAGTTCTATTCCTCGATCCGCCTGGACATTCGCCGCATCACGCAAATCAAAGACGGCGAGAACGTCGTCGGCAATCGCACCAAAGTCAAAGTCGTCAAAAACAAAGTCGCGCCGCCTTTCCGCGAAGCTGAGTTCGACATTGTCTACGGCGAAGGAATCTCGAAGCTCGGCGAACTGATTGATATCGGCGTCGAGAACAAAATCATTGACAAGGCCGGCGCGTGGTTTTCCTACAAAGGCGAGCGATTGGGGCAGGGCCGTGACAACGCGAAAAACACCCTGCGTGACAACCCGACGATGCGCGAGCGAGTAGAATCCGAAGTTCGCGCCGCGCTCGGCATCGGCAAACCGCAAGCCGCCGCCGCTCCCGCCGCCGCTGAAGCCGCGCCAACGCCAGCGCCGACCGGCAGACGCGGAGCCGCAAAAGCCGCCGAGGAATAAACAAGAATAAAACGTGAGCGGGGAGACTGAAGAGCGAGTAGAGTGTGTGATAAGCTCTCTATGAAACTCTGGTTTCCCCATTATTTTATTTCGGAGAATTATGGCAAAGCGTTTGACACAGATGGTTGATTGCGCGGGTTGAGCGGCGAAATTGTCGCCGAGCGCGCTCGCCCAGGTTCTGGGCGGATTACCCAAACAACCGCACAATCCTGACCTGATTGTCGGCTACGACACCGCCGATGACGCCGCAGTGTATCGTTTGCGCGATGACCTGGCGCTGGTTCAAACCGTTGACTTTTTCACGCCCATCGTTGACGACCCGTTCGATTACGGGCGCATCGCCGCGCTCAATTCGATCAACGACGTGTGGGCGATGGCCGGGACGCCGATCACCGCAATGGCCATCACCTGCTTCCCGAAAAAAGGCGTGGACTATTCGATCCTCGGCGAAATCATGCGCGGAGGATTGAGAGTTTTGAATGAAAACGGCGTGACGCTGGTCGGCGGCCACAGCGTTGACAGCGAGCAGATCATGTTTGGCTACGCGGTCACCGGATTGATTCATCCCGATCAAGTCGCGGCCAACGCGGGCGCGCGTCCGGGCGACACGCTGATCCTGACCAAGCCCATTGGCACAGGCGTCATCTCTACCGGCATAAAATTCGAGAAAGCGAGCGCGGAAGAAGCCGCAGCGGCTACCGCGACTATGTTGACGCCCGGACGCGCCGCCGCCGAAGCGATGCGCGAATTCGACGTGCGCGGCGCGACTGACATCACCGGATTCGGATTGCTTGGCCACGCCTGGGAACTGGCGACGGCGAGCAAAGTCACGCTCGAAATCGTGGCCGAGCGCGTGCCGTTGTTGCCCGGCGCGCTGGAACTGGCTGGCCGCAAGATGCTCACCAAAGGCGACCGGGTCAACCGCGAATACGTCGGCGGCGACCTGATGATTGACCCAGACATCACGAAAGAAACCATCAGCCTGCTTTATGATCCGCAAACCGCCGGCGGAATGCTGATTGCAATTGCCAGGGATCGCGCCGAAGCGATGCTCGCGCGATTGCGCGAGACATACGCGCAGGCGGCGATCATCGGGCGCGCGATTGATTACAGCGGGCGTTCGCTGGTCGTGATTTGAAATAGGCGGTAAATTCGGCTGCGATTGGAGATGGTTTTTATGGAAGCCGAATTCAAGCTGGGCTTAACTAGAGAGGAAGCAATCAAGATAGACGAGCGGATTTGCGGCGGATGCTGGTGGGCGGCCAGGGCTTTTGCAAAGTTGTCAGGGAGGGGCTAAAACCCAAGGCCCACAACCTACCACCTATAAATTTTTTCTTCGATGGCTTGATCAGATGACGCTTTGAAGGAAAGGTTTATAGGTTGTAGGTGTTCGATGATAGGTTTTAGTTTATAAGCAGGGTCACAAACGACTGTACAAAAGCCCTGTGAACGGCGGCGCCTTCAGAATGAAGCTCACTTGCATATAAGCTCTCTGGAATAAACGCAGCGTATTTTCGGATACACACTGATGAATGCAATCAATGCGTTCGTGGTGTGTATTTTGTTTTTGAACGAGGAGGACCCGATGGCGAACCCGGCAACTTACGATGCGATTGTGATTGGCACGGGGCAGGCGGGAAAACCGCTCTCGATAGCTCTGGCCAACGCCGGAATGAAGACTGCGGTCATCGAGCGGTTGCACGTCGGCGGAACCTGCGTCAACGTAGGCTGCACGCCGACCAAGACGATGGTCGCAAGCGCGCGCGTGGCCTATCTGGCGCGGCGCGCCGCTGATTACGGAGTTCACACCGGCGAAGTCTCAGTCAACCTCGCCGAAGTCCGCCAGCGCAAACAATCCATCGTTGACAGCTTTCGTGGCGGCGGCCAGCGTGCAATCGAAAACACGAAAAATCTAGACTTGCTTTTCGGTGAGGCGAGTTTTGCCAGTCCGAATTCAATCACTGTGAGTATGAACAGCGGCGAAACCCGACAACTTGCCGTGAAAAAAATCTTCATCAACACCGGCTGCCGTCCGGCAGACCCGCGCGTGGCTGGACTCGACAAGATCGCAGCGCTCGATTCGTCTTCGATCATGGAGTTGGACGAATTGCCAGAGCATCTGCTGATTCTGGGCGGAGGTTACGTCGGCCTGGAATTCGGCCAGATGTTCCGTCGCTTCGGCAGCCGCGTGACCATCGTTCAGCGCGCCGCGCAACTGCTCGGACGCGAAGATCAGGATGTGGCCGATGAAGTGGCGAAGATCATGCGCGAAGACGGCGTTGAAGTCTTGCTCAACACTGAAGCGTTGAGTGTTGAACAGCGCGGTGATGACAATATTCATCTGACCGTGCGCACGCCGGACGGCGAGCGAACGATCACAGGCTCACATCTGCTCGCCGCCGCCGGGCGCGCGCCGAACACCGGCGCGTTGAATCTTTCAACCGCCGGAATCGAAACCGACAAACACGGCTTCATCAAGGTGAACGAACGCCTGGAAACAAGCGCGCCCGGCGTATACGCGCTCGGCGACGTGAAAGGCGGGCCGCAATTCACGCACATCTCCTACGACGATTTTCGCATCATCCGAACCAACCTGATCGAAGGCGGAGACGCGACAGTCAATGATCGCTTCGTGCCGTACACAGTCTTCATTGACCCGCAGCTTGGCCGCGTCGGATTGAGCGAAACCGAAGCGCGCGCGAAGGGCTTGAACATCAAGGTCGCCAAAATGCCGATGAGCTACGTAGCGCGCGCGCTGGAGACGAGCGAGAGCCGGGGTTTTATGAAAGCCGTCATAGACGCCGACACGAAACAGATTTTGGGTTGCGCGATTCTGGGTATCGAAGGCGGCGAGATCATGTCAATGATCGAGATTGCGATGATGGGCAAACTGCCTTACACCGTTTTGAAAGACGCCATCTTCGCGCACCCGACGCTGGCTGAATCGCTCAACAACCTGCTCAACGTTTGATCAATGAAAATGCATCGTTGCTGTCCGACAAGCTTCCAGCTTGTCGTGTCTCTCGCAATGAGCGACTTCCAGAAGCAACGACAAGCTGGCGGCTTGTCGAACATTTTCGCAGGAGGAAAGATGCCGATTGCTCAAATTACAAAGCTTCGACCGATCAATGAAATCGAAGCGATGATCGAATTGTTCAACCGGATTCGAGCGCAAACCATGTTGATCGTCGCTCCGCTCGAAATCGAAGATTACGTCGTCCAGACCGCTGAATTCATGAGTCCCCCGCGCTGGCACATCGGCCACACGTCGTGGTTCTTCGAGACTCTGCTTCAAACTTACCAACCCGGCTATCGCGTCTACAGCCAGGAATATCTCTTCTACTTCAATTCTTACTACGAAGGCTTCGGCAAGCGGATTGAAAAATCGCTGCGCGGCACGCGCTCGCGCCCGACGGTGGCTGAGACCGTTCGCTACCGCGATCACATTGACGAAGCGATGCGGAAGTTTCTGGCGCGAGTTGGCGAACGCGCCGACGCGCAAAAGATTCTCTCGCTCGTCCGGCTGGGGCTTGAACACGAGATGCAGCATCAGGAATTGCTGGTTTACGACATCAAACATCTGCTCTGCGATGTTTACGCCGCGTCGAAGACGAGCGCGCTCGCTTCGTCTGAAAATGTATCGGGGATGGCTGAAATCGAAGGCGGGCTGTTCGCGCTCGGTTATGCCGGCGCTGATTTCGCGTGGGACAACGAAAAGCCGCAGCACACAGTCTTCCTGCAGGATTTCGCGATTGACCGCGCGCCGGTCGGCAACGGCGATTTTCTGGAATTCATCAACGCAGGCGGTTATGAAGATTATCACTGGTGGCTGAGCGAGGGCTGGGAAGCGGTGAAGCGAGAGCGATGGCGCGCGCCGCTTTACTGGGAATCGCGCGACGGCGCCTGGATGATCCGCGACTTTCACGGCCTGCATCGCGCCGAAGACAAAGCCAGCGAGCCGGTCGCGCACATCAGCTACTTTGAAGCCTCGGCCTACGCGAAGTGGGCGGGCAAGCGTTTGCCCACCGAAGCCGAGTGGGAGAAGGCCGCGACATTCGATCCGATCAGCAAATCGAAAAAACAATTTCCGTGGGGCGACGCTGCGCCTGACGCTGCGAAAGCGAATCTCTTCGACAATCAATTGTGGGCCGTCGCGCCGGCAGGCTCATTGCCGCAAGGCCGCAGCGCGACCGGCTGCCATCAGATGATCGGCGACGTGTGGGAATGGACGATGTCGGATTACGCGCCGTATCCGGGTTTCAAATCCGAATTCGACGAGTACAATGACAAGTGGTTCGTCGGACAAAAAGTTTTGCGCGGCGGATCGTTTGCGACGCCTGCGATTCACATCCGCTCGACGTATAGAAATTTCTTCCATCCGCCGGAGCGTTGGATGATCGCGGGTTTCCGTTGCGCCAAAACTCTTTGATCCTTCGAGCGACGGCGATCCGATAACGATTCATTGGGAAGGGGTGAAGATGGCGAGATGGACTTTTGAACCGGGCCACACGGCGGCGGAATTTTGCGCGCGGCATATGATGGTGACTTACGTGCGCGGATGCTTCAAGAACGTGCGCGGCGCGCTGGTGTTCGATCCGGCCACCCCGCGCGACTCATCGGTCGAAGCGACGATTGACGCTCGAAGCATTTGGAGCGGCGAGCCGGATCGGGACGCGCATTTGCGCAGCGCCGATTTTCTGGATGTGGAGAACTATCCTGAGATCACCTTCAAAGGCAATCAGGTCGAGATCACCGGCGATCACGATTACAAAGTCACAGGGGATTTGACGATTCGCGGCGTGACCCGGCTCGTGACCTTGAGCGTGCGCTATCTGGGCCAGTGGCAAACGCCGTGGTGGGAAGACGGCGTGGATAAAGGGCCGAAGACGCGCGCGGGCTTCGTCGCCAAGACGGAGATCAATCGCCACGACTTCGGCGTTAGTTGGAATTCGACGCTGGATCGAGGCGGCGTCGTGGTCGGTAACACAGTGCAAATCACGATTGACGCCGAAGCCATACTGGAATCCGAATGAACCGAAAGGCAATGATCAACGCATCATCAGACAGCTCAATCACACAACTCGCCGGGGAATTGCAGGAGGCGCGCGCGCGCCTGCTCGAACTCATCGCCGATCTGGACGACGAGCAGATGATGGGGCCGCGTCTGGCCATCGTGAACCCGCTGCGATGGGAGATTGCGCACGTGGCGTTTTTCCAGGAGTTCTGGCTGCTGCGCCATCTGCGCGGCCGCGCGGCGATCAGGCCCGCCGAAGATCTCGATCCCGACAAACTCTACGATTCGGCCCGCGTCGCGCACGACACGCGCTGGGATTTGCCGCTGCCATCGAAGCTGGAGACGCTCGCTTACACGCGGCGAATCCTCGACCGCGTGATTGAGGAAGTGAACAAGATCGCGGCCCGCGACGCCGATGGATTCGACGACGCCTACTTCCTCGAACTCTCGCTGCTGCACGAAGACATGCACAACGAGGCGATCACCTACACGCGGCAAACGCTCGGTTACAGCGCGCCGCGCGTGGGAGAGCGGGAGAGCGGGAGAGCGGGCGAGTGGGAGAGCGGGAGGCTTGGCGACGCGTTCATTCCCGGCGGCGTTTTCAAACTCGGCAGCGAGCCGGACGGAGGCTTCGTCTTCGACAACGAGCAGTGGGCGCACGAAGTGGAAGTCAGGCCGTTTTCGATTTCGCGCACGGCAGTCACGCAGGCCGAGTTCGCCGAATTCGTGAACGACGGCGGTTACGGGCGGCGCGAGTTCTGGAGCGACGAAGGCTGGCGCTGGCGCGAGAGCGTGAACGCCCAGCATCCTGTCTACTGGCGTTCCGCAGGCAAAGACAAATGGGAGCGCCGCGTTTTCGACGAATGGATTTCGCTCGAACCGATGCTGCCCGCGATTCACATCAACTGGCATGAAGCCGAGGCCTATTGCCGCTGGGCGCGCCGCCGTCTGCCGACCGAAGCCGAATGGGAGATGGCCGCGAGTTGCGAGCCGGCGGCTGATGGCCGCGCCATCACAACGCGCAAACGCAAATATCCCTGGGGCGACGAGCCGCCCACGCCTGATCGCACGAACCTGGATTGGCGGGCTTTGACTCTGGGCGGGCGCGTTCACGTGAACGCATTGTCAGCAGGCGACAGCGCGTTCGGAGTTCGCCAGATGATCGGCAACGTGTGGGAATGGACTGCGACCGATTTCAATCCCTACCCCGGTTTTGAACCCGGCCCGTACAAAGAATATTCCGCGCCCTGGTTCATCAATCAGGGAGAAGGGCACAAAGTCTTGCGCGGAGGTTGTTGGGCGACACGCTCAAGGCTGATCCGCAACTGCTATCGCAATTTTTATAAGCCGGATCGGCGCGACGTGTGGGCGGGGTTTCGGACTTGCGCGTTGAAATTCGAGATTTGAGATTCGAGATTTGAGATTCGAGATTTGGGATTTGAGATTTGAGATTTGAGATTTGAGATTTGAGATTCGGAATTCGAGATCGGGATTTGAGATTCGGAATTTGAAATGAAGATCGGCATTGTCACTCCCGCGCCGCCACGCTCACGGCACGGCAACCGCGTCACGGCTCTGCGATGGGCGAAGATTCTGCGGCAACTGGGTCATCGCGCGACGATCACGCAAAGCTACGAAGGCGAAGCGTTCGATTTGCTTGTCGCGCTGCACGCGCGTCGCAGCCACGACGCGATCAAGCGTTTTCATCGTGAACATCCCGACAGGCCGCTGATCGTCGCGCTGACCGGAACCGATCTTTACCGCGATCTTCCGAAGAGCAAACGAGCGCAGCGATCAATCGAACTCGCGACGCGCCTGATCGTCCTTCAACCAAAAGCGTTCGATGAATTGCCAAAACACCTTCACGCCAAGACGCGAGTCATTTACCAATCAGTCGAACCGTTCAAGCAAATCCGCAATCCGCAATCCGCAATCCACAATTTCACGGTCTGCGTCATCGGCCACCTGCGCGAAGTCAAAGACCCGTTCCGCGCCGCGATGGCTGCGCGATTGCTGCCTCAATCCTCGCGCATTCAAATCATTCACGTGGGCGGCGCGATGAACGAGAAGATGGCCGAACGCGCGCGACGCGAGATGCGGATCAATCCGCGTTACAAATGGCTCGGCGAACAATCGCCGAGTCGCGTTCGACGAATCCTGACGCGCAGCCAGTTGTGAGTTCATTCGTCCCGCCTGGAAGGCGGGGCAAACGCGGTTTCGGAGGCGATAGTCGCAGGCACGCCGGTCATCGCTTCGCGCGTCGCGGGCAATGTCGGATTGCTCGGCGAAGATCACTCGGCGTACTTCGATGTGGGTGACACGCGCGGGCTTGCAACCTTGCTTGAACGCGCCGAAAAGGATGCGGGCTTCCTTGCTGAATTAAGATTGCGTTGCGAACGGCTCGCGGCGCCGTTCAAACCGGAGCTTGAACGCCAGGCCTGGATTGATTTGCTCGAAGACTTGGCCGGATGATACCTTTGCCCAGCGGTCAACCGCGCTACGCAATCATTTTCAAACACTGGAGAATTCATTCGATATGACAATTGCTGATGCGCCTGCAATCGCTCAACTCAATCCGCCTCGCCGAATTCTGCTCGGCCCAGGCCCAAGTCCCGTTGATGATCGCGTGCTTCGTGTGATGAGCGCGCCGCTCGTCGGGCATCTCGACCCGCTTTTTGTTCGCACGATGGACGAAGTGCAGGAACTGTTGCGGTATGTGTTCGAGACCAACAACCGTTTGACGATCCCGGTTTCAGGCACGGGCAGCGCGGGGATGGAAGCCGCCGTCGTGAATCTGCTCGAACCCGGCGAGGAGATTGTCATCTGCATCAACGGCTATTTCGGCGAGCGTTTGAGCGAGATGGCTCTGCGCGCCGGAGCGAAGCCGATTCGGGTCGAATGCGAATGGGGCGGGCCGGTTGATTTGGAAAAAGCCCGCAAGGCTTGGTGCGAATCGAACGCGCGGGTTTTGTTCGCGGTTCACGCTGAAACTTCGACCGGTGTGTTGCAACAGATTGCTCCGCTGCGAGAGATCGTTGACGAGCGCGACGGCTTATTGATGATTGACGCGGTGACAAGCATCGGCGCGCATTCGATCGGCGTTGATCGCAATCGCGTGGACGCCTGTTACGCCGGAACGCAAAAAGCTCTTTCGTGCCCGCCGGGATTGGCTCCGGTGACTTTCAGCGACCGCGCCGTCGAAAAGATCAAATCGCGCAATACCAAAGTCGGCAGTTGGTATCTCGACACGAACCTTTTGACGGCTTACTGGGGAGAAACTTCCGGCGGCGCGCGGGCGTATCACCACACGGCTCCGATCACAATGAACTACGCTCTGCACGAAGCCTTGCGCATTGTCGCCGAAGAAGGTTTGGAGAATCGCGCAAAGCGGCACGAACGCAATCATCGCGCGCTGATCGCCGGGGTCGAAGCGATGGGGATGAAGATGGCGGTCGCGCCTGAACATCGTTTGTGGACATTGAACACGGTCGCGATTCCTGATGGGATTGACGATGCGCGCGTGCGCAATCGCTTGCTCAACGAATTCGACATCGAGGTCGGCGGCGGACTCGGAGTCTTCAAAGGCAAAGTCTGGCGCGTAGGTTTGATGGGCGCGGGCAGCACGGAAAACAACGTGTTGTTGCTGCTCGGCGCGCTCGAAAAATGTTTGAGGGACGAAGGATTCAAAGTCAAAGATTCGGGCGTCAGCGCGGCGGCGGCGTTTTACGCAGGGAATTGAAGGCCGGAATCCGATTTTGGAGATTGATTGAAATGTATTGTCCACGTTGCGGATCGCAGAACACTGAAACAACCAAATTCTGCCGCCAGTGCGGATTGCCACTTCAGCAGGTGACCGGCTATGTGGCGACCGGCGGAACGGGCGCGCTCACTCAGCCTCCGGCTCAACCGGCGCCTCCGCCGCAATTTGCGGAGACAGCGGAGATGATGGCTCTGAAGCATAAAAGGACGCTGACGATTCTCAGCGTCTGCATCCTGCCGATCATCTTCGCCATCATCGCTGACAATGTTTTGAAATTGGACGACCTGGCTGGAATCCCGTTTCTGCTCGTTCCACTCGGCATCGTGTGGGCGTCGTTCCGGTACAAGACTCAGTTGCGGCGATTGCAGGAGGAGCAGTTGCAGCAGTATTACGCGCAGCAATACCAGCAACCAATGCAGCAGGCGTCGGCGCCTCAACCTCTGTTTCAATCGCAATCCGCCCAACCGCAGTTGGACGCGCCGAGGACGAACCCGCTCGCCGACCTCTCTCACGGCAGCATAGTCGAAGACGAAACCCGGAAGTTGCCCGAACATCGCAGATGACGCTCTACCGCTTGCGGCGAAAGCGGATGGTGAGCAGCAGAGTCAAAGCCAGAGAGAGCGCGCTGATTATTTGTCCAACCAGTTCCACCGCCATCGGAACAAGTTTCAATTCAATTCGATGATTTCCCGCCGGGGCTTTGATCCGAAGCAAGCCTGAAACCGGCGCGGGTTGCGCGCTCAATTGATAGTCATTTCCGAGGGTGCGGGCTTGCCATCCTGGAAAGAAATATTGTCGAACGTCGAGCGTGGCGCCCGCTTCGCTGCGGACGCTCAAGACGATCTTTCCGGGGCGCCACGTTTCGATCTTCGCTTCGGCCTTTCCTTCAGAGACGAACATCCTGTCTGCATCTCCACTGGCCTTGCCGGCCTGCACGATGAATCTGTCGCGGTCAACCCATCGCGGCCTGTATTCGAGCGCGTCCAGATCGTAGCCGACCAATTGGCTGCGCGGCGCGCTGAATTGATGATGCGTTTTGTAACCGCGCCAGGCCAGCGCCGGAGTCGCAATCAACCAGAACAGCGCGATCAACGCCACGATACCCCGGCAAATCCTGATGCGTTTGCCCGACTTATTCATCGAATGAAATCCCAGCGCGAGCAGCGCCGACACTGCCAGAGCCAGAATCGTATTGAAGCGGAAAGGGAATTGAATGTTTTGCAGCAAAGGCAGCGCGCGCCAGACCGGACTGCTCAGCGGCGTCATCAGGAATACAACGATCAGCGCCGCGATCATCCAGAACCACCGTTCCTGTCTCGCCTGTTCATCCTGATCGAAACTCGAAACGAAGAACGCGCAGCCCGCCGCGATCAAGGCGCTGGCGACGATCCAGTCGAGATGAGCGCGCAAGCCCTGCGGCCAGAGGCTGCCGAAGATAAACCACTTCTCGAAGCGCACTTCCGATTTCATCAACTCCTGCATCGAGACGAACTCCCGCATCGTGACGGCTGGAAGCAGATAGATTGCGGACAATCCGAGGCCGAGCGCCATTGCGGCGAATGCGAGCAACACGCTCTTCCTTCGCTCTTCCGGCTTCGCCGTGACAAGCGCGTAGCCGATTGGAAACGGCGAGATGATCATCGCCGTCGGCAGATGGCTTGCGATGAGCAGCGCGTAACTCACGGCCAGTCCAATTGGCGCCAGCCTTTCGCCGTCTTTGATTTGATGGGCGAAATAGAAGATCAGCGGCGCCCAAACGAAAGCGAAAAGCTCGGCGAACGCGCCGCGAATGTAGAGATCAGCGATCGTGTGATACGGCGCCGCCACGAACAGGATCGCCGCGGCGCAGGCCACGTTTCTTCCGGCGATCCGATTGAGCCAGAGGTAAGCGCTCCAACCGGAAGCGATCAGCGCGAACGCCGCCATCAATCCGAGCCGCAGCCATCCCTGCTCGTCGCTCCCGAAAAATGGTTTGAGCAGGCTGGACAGGTAGTAAGGAATCGGCGGATAGAAAAAGAAAGCCGGGCTACCCAGGCCGCCGTTCAAATCCGACAGCCAGCGCGGATACGGATCGCCGCCCCAAAGCTGTTCGGAGAAGTGAGTCAGCCAGAGCGCGTGAATCCAGCCGTCGTGCGTGTGCGCCGGGAAGCCGAAGATGACCGCAGGCGCCGCCAGAAACAATCCGGCTGCTGTGATCAAAATCAAATGGGCGCGGCGTTGGTGTAACCAGAGTTCAGAACGCATTCGATGATGGGTATAAGGCTAATTTGCTGACTCAGAAATTTTTGGCGGGTGTTCGCCACCTGCGAGAAGCAGGCGGCGTAGCTTGACAAGCTCAGGGCGATTCAGGCGCAAAGCTGCAACAGTGGCGCGTCCGGTAGCTGTTAGCCCAATGATCTGTAGAGAGTCATCACTCCAAGCAAAATGATCCGACCATTTCTGGCGTCGTGGATTGAAGATCGCAACCAGGCGTTTAGTTTGAGGGTCGCGGGCGCGAATGCGATGTCCTTTATAGCCATTGCAGCCGCAAGCAAGCGCCAGATTATCGGGGGCGGTTTTGCCACCGCATTTTACAGAGACAACGTGATCAACGTTGAATGTTTGAGGCGAGCACGCAGCAGGGCTGAGACAATACTCGCAGCGCCATCGGGCGCGCGCTTCGACCAATCGCTTTTGTTTGGCTGAGGGGCGTTTAGAAGACATTGCGCTTTTTTTGCAAGCCCATCTCTCGCATCAGTGTTTTGACATCGGCTCCACGCATCTGCGCAAGCTCGATCAAAGCTTCAAGACGCTCGACTGCCATCCACTCCAGGCGGCTTATCAGTTCCTGGTATTCGGTTAGCTCCGATTCGGTGATCGTTTCATCCTGAAATTTACGCCGCAAACGATTGAAGCGTCGCGCGGCGGTGTCTGGCAAGCGCGAATTCAGTCTGATACGCGCGAGTAAATCTTCTTCAGATTGAAAACGTTTGGTTCCGATTTTTCCACTGGCTTCGCGTCCCTCGCCACTTTTCCATTCTTTAAATCGCCGCTCGAATTCGCGCCGTTCGTCATCTGGCAACTGTTTGACTGCGGAGAGCAATTGTTTGACGGAAAATTGAGTTGCAGCTTGTCTCATTGACATCGTGTCGCCTCCCTTCGCCGCTTTATCCTAGCCGTCGCCAGCTATGCTTTCAATCCCAATCCCAAAACTTCGCGGCAATACCTGAGGCTCTTTTCCAACTCGGCCTTCTGAAATTCCTATACGGAAATAACGGAACTATCGGAAGAAGACCTGGAACCAATCTGAAAAATCCGTCTGTTCCGTTGTTTCCGCTGTCAGGCTTCCGAAATCAGACACCCTGGCTTAGACTTCGCGCGCTTTCAAAATCAACGTTCACAATTCAACCACAACCAAACACTGACCCGAACGGTAATGAGGATTTCAAACCATGATTCAAGTTATTGATCGTCGTGAGTTCATCAAACAGTCCGCGCAAACGGCAGGCGCCATCGGTGTCGCGGCGATTGCCGGCGAAACATTGATCGCCGCGCCGAAGCAACTCTTCAAAATCTCGCTCGCCGAGTGGTCGCTGCACAAGGCGTTGTTCACGAAACAAATGGACAACCTCGATTTCGCCAAAATGGCCAGGCAGGATTTCGGCATCAGCGCGGTCGAGTACGTCAATCAGTTCTTCAAGGACAAGGCCAAAGATCAAACCTACCTGCGTGAGATGCTCAAACGCGCGCGCGACCTGGGCGTCGAGAACCGTTTGATCATGTGCGACGGCGAAGGCGCGCTGGGCGATCCCGATGCGGCCAAACGCCAGCAAGCGGTCGAGAACCATTACAAGTGGATTGAGGCCGCGAAATTCCTCGGCTGCAAAATGATTCGCGTCAACGCGCAGAGCCGGGGCAGTTACGAAGAGCAGCAGAAGCTGGCCGCCGACGGCTTACGCAAGCTGACCGAGTTCGGCGCCAAACACAAAATCGCCGTCGTCGTTGAAAATCACGGCGGGCTGTCTTCAAACGGGCAATGGCTCGTGGGCGTAATGAAGTTGGTCAATCATCCGATGTGCGGCGCGCTGCCCGACTTCGGCAACTTCCGCGTTAGCAGTGAAGAAGAGTACGACCGTTACAAAGGCGTGACTGAAATGATGCCATTCGCCAAAGCAGTCAGCGCCAAGTCGCACGATTTCGACGAACGCGGCGAAGAGCTTCATACCGATTACCACAAGATGATGAAGATCGTGCTCGACGCCGGATACAACAGCTTCGTCGGCATCGAATACGAAGGCGACAAGATGAGCGAGGCGGACGGGATTCGCGCGACGAAGAAACTGTTGGAGAGGGTTCACCAGGAATTGCTGACGAAGGCGAAATAGAAATGCCATCGGGTTAAATGAAAAGCGCGGGGGCTTGATCAGCCGTCCCGCGCTTTTGTTTTATCCGTTTGATCGAGAGATCACTTGATCTTCAGTCTGACGGCGTTGCTGGTTTTGCCGTCAATCGTGAAGGTCAGGTTGACCTCGCCCGCGCCGGCCATTGACGCCGGCACCTGCACGTTGACCTGATCGAGTCCGTCAAACTGGCCTTGAGCGGCGAAGCCCAGAGGCGTGACATCCGTCGAGCCGATCTTCATCGCCATCGCGGTCGAAGCGAAACGGAAGCCGGTGCCGAACAGCGACACGAAATTGCCTGCGCTGATCTCTCTGGGCGTGCCGTCGGGATTGCCCATCAGGATGGTGAAATTTGCGCCGTCGGTTGAGGCGACCGCAGCCGGAGCGCCGTTGCCCGCTGAATTCGACGTGAAGATACCCGGCGAACTTTGCGAAACATTGAGCTGGCCCTGCGAGACCGTGCCGTCTTTGGCCACGACGACAATCGCCGCCGTGCCGAGCAGCGTGCCGACGGGGACCAGATAGTTGATCTGACTGGGTGAGACGAAGAACAGTCGCGCCGCCACGCCGTTGACATAAACCGACGTGCCATCGAGCGAGACCGGCAGCGGCTGGGTTGTGGCGACAACCGTTTGCGAAGCGAGTTTCGTCCCGAATCCCGCGACGATGGCTTCCGGCGTAGCCTGATTGAGTCCGTACTTCGCGGCGTCCGCCGTCGCAAACGCTGCGGCGTTCACGCTGGCCGCGGGCGCGACGACAATGGCCACCGGAGCGGACAGCAGTCCTGAGGCGCCACGCGCTTGAACGAACAACGTGCCCGCATTGGCGCGCAACGCCGCCGGAATGACGACGTTAAATGCGCCAGTGGAAAGATCCAATTGCGCGGCTACCTGCTGTCCATTGACCAGCACCGAACTTGTCAGCACGCTGGTCAGGTCGCTGCCGGAAATAAGCAGCGCGATCTGAGCGTCCGTAGCGCCGGTTTCGAGGAAATAGGCGCTCGATTGCTGGATGGCCAGCGGTTGCGCGAGCGCCGTCAACTGGCCGCGCAACTCGCCGCCTGTGTTGGCCGCCGTGTGCGTGTTGACGTAAAAGCCCGCCGGGTTGGCCAGCAACCGGGTGAGCGCGCCAATCTGCGCGGCTGTGGTCAGCTTCACAGTGCGTGAAATCGTGCCCGCGCCAGTAGGCAAGGTCACCGAATTGGCTCCGCTGCCAATGCCGGTGTTAATGACTACGGAGCCGTTCATGCCAGCCACATTCTCGTGAATGTGCAGTCCAGTGAGCGCTGTGTTGGCAGGGAAGTCTTTATAACTCATCGTGAAGATGACGTCGCCGCCAGTGATCACGCCCAGATTGTTGCGCGTCGGGTTGATGGTGATCGTGCCAGTTCCGGAGGCGGTGGTCGTGACGGGCGGGACTTCGTTGGCTCCGCTGATGGCGACCGAAACGCCCAGTGCCTCAGTCAGCCGGAAGAGTTGTCCGCGGATGGCTCCTGCCGTATTCACGTTCGTATGCACGTTGACGTAAAAGCCCGCTGGTTTTGCGAGCAGTTTCCCCAGCGCCACCAGGTCAACGCTGGCCACGTTTGCGTTGATCAATGCCGTCCCGTTGGTCAGAGGCAGGGGAGTTCCGGCGCTGATGCCCGAATCGAAGCGTACAGAACCGTTAGACGAGATGTCGCCTTCGTGAATGTGCAGGCCGGTGATATTCGCCGCGCCGGGAATAGAAACTGTTCCGAGGAAAGACATCGTAGCGGCGGTCACATTGCCGCCAGCGTCACGCGTAACGGTGATCGTGACCAGCATTCCGCCAGTCGCGTTGGTTGGAGGGGTTACCGGCGGATTGATTTCGGCGGCGGGGCTTAAACCCACAGTCGCCGTGTAGATTTCGGCGGCGCTGGCGGGGATCGCGAACGCTATCAGCATTAGCGCGAAGAGGGAGGCTGTAAATCCTACTGTTCTTTTCATCGTCTTTTCCTTTCGTGATTTGAGCGGATGCGATTGCCGATTCGGCTCAATCGCATTCGCCCGGAGATCGGGTGTATTGGCCGTATGGCCATAATTGACAGCCGGAAGCGAGCGATACCCGGGTATCGCCACGCGACCGGCGTCCGATGACAACGAACTGCGAATTATTTCGGATTCCAGCAAAGATATGTTCAGCTTTACTTGATAAAGAGTTGCACTGTGTTGGCTGTCTTGCCTGCGGCCATAAAGACCACGTCCACCAGGCCGTTGCGCCCTGCGAGAGAATTCGGGATCAGGATGTTGGCCTGATCCAGTCCGGCGAATCCACCTACCGGCGCAGTGGCGACGAAGGTCGAAGCCGTTCCGCCGACGGTGGCGCTGACCGCCGTTTGCGATGCGGTTCGGAATCCGGTTCCGAAGGCGAGCAGCACAACGATGTCGGTCGCCGGTCCAAGATCAATCGGGATCGGATCGAAGCGATTGGCCGCCGCGTTGAACTGAGCGACCGGCTCGAAGGTGTCAACGCCGTTTCTGCGCCGCAGCAGCACAGCCGCCGCCACGCCCTGCCCGTTGGCGTTGGCCGAAAACAACGCCGGAGCGACGGACTCGATGGTCGCGGTTCCCTGAGCGGTGTCAACGCCGTTGCGTTGAACGGTGATGGTTGCGGTACCGTTGGCTGTGGCGGTCGGGATCAGATAATTGATCTGCCCCGGTGAGACGAAGAACAGCGGCGCCGCGACGCCATTGACCAGAACCGAAGTTCCGTCGAGCGTCGTCGGCAGCGGGAGCGCGGACGCCTGGGCGACATTCGTTGATAAACCGGCCCCGAATCCCGCGACGATGCCGTCGGGTGTGAGCGAGCCGTTAAGCGCAAAGCTCGCCGCTGAAACGCTGGCGAATGGCGTGAGCGCTGGAGCGGGCTGGATGGTAGCGGTTTTTGTGTAGATGTAATCGCCCAGTTCCGTGCCGCTGCCGTTGGCCGCGTTGCCTGCGACGTAAAAGGTCACCGGCCCAATGCTCTGCGCGGGAGCTTTCCATTTGAAAGTCCAACTACCTTGATTCGCGCCGTTAGGCTCCGTTCCGTTAAAGCTATGTGTGATGTATTGGCGTAAGTTACCGCCGACCACACCTGTTATTCGTATAGTGCGCGACGCGTCTGTGGCGCTCAAATCGCCGACAGGCTTGTTTTGAGAATCAAGCGCGGTCACCTCGAATCCATAAAGTTGACGGCTCGCCTGATTGAGAGTGACCGTTACAGTGATCTCCTGATTTGGCGCGTAGGTAGCAGGCAACCCTGTAATGGTGAGCGTGCCGGGGCCGTTGTTGAGCTGGAAGCTGTTGTGACAATCCGATGTCGCGCATGTCAATTCGCCCGGCGCGCCAGTGCGACTTGCTGGCGCGCCGCCAGAACGCGCAGTTACTCGTGAAACGCCGGGAGCAAGGACGGCGAATCCTGCAAAGAAGAGAACGATGATTGAGAGTTTGAATGTTTTGTTCGTCATAAGCAGATGCATGGAGAGATGGATTGATTACTTGATGTTGAGTTGCACAGGAGCGCCCGTGCGCGTGGCTGGCGGGCCATTCAAAAACGCGCCGGCGATTGAGCCGTCAAGTCCGAAAAGGACAAACAGCGCGCAGGATATCGCCACGACTGAAAGCTTGAACGGTCTGTTTCGCATATCAGGTTTTCTCTCTTATTTTCTATCTCTACTACGCGGATCGAGGCCAGTCGGATGCCTGCCCGGAGACATAGGCGGGCCTCAACCTCGTTCCACAGTTATCGTTCAATTTTTAAAGAAGGGGGTTGGAGAGGAATCCGAAATGCTCCTCAAGCTTGTTCTTCATGGGCAATCGTTAGAGTATCCTCCGCGATAAATCGCCGTAATTTTTTTCGCCGGCTTTAACGGCTCTCAATTTTTCGTCTCTTTAGCGGTTTTTTTCCGGCCCAGCTTTCACTGGTATAACCGAAGCAACCGCTTTCAAAGTGTGACCGAGCATCCATTTCATCAATTCAGGTTCGGCGTAGGCCTTATCCCAGGAGTTGTGGCCGACTTTTTCGTATTCGGTGTATTTGACGTCGCCGCCTGCGGCCTTCAACGCCTCGTTCATCTTGCGCGATTCGTCCGGCGGGACGACCGGATCAGCGCCGCCGTGAAATATCCAGACCGGAGTCTTGCCGATTTTCTTAGCTGTTTCCGCGTAAGGATCGGAGTCCGGGGCGTTGTCCTGCGCGGCGTTCAGAGCCGGAGCGCGGGCCGGAGCGCGAATGCCGCCGCAGACCGGAGCCAGGGCGGCGAATTTGCCAGGATGCTTCGACGCGATGCTCCACGTGCCATAACCGCCCATCGAAAGACCGGTCAGGTAGAGCCGGTCACGATCTCCATTGAATTCTTTTACAGATTGCTCGAACGCTTTGAGCGCCTGTTCTTGCATGGCCGCTTCCGTCCACCAGACGCCCTTGCGGCATTGCGGCATCACGACGATGGCGGGAAAGCGGTCAACGTTGCGGCGAATGGCGCCGCCAATGCCGACTTCAGTTTGGACAAAGCCATCATCGCCGCGTTCGCCCGCGCCGTGCAGAAACAGGATCACCGGCCATTTCTGCTTCTTGTTCCAGTCGCGCGGGACATAAACCTGATAGCGGTATGTTTCGTTTCCGACTTTCACCGTTCGATTGAGAAAGCCGGTTTCAGCGCCGCGCGCAATCACAGGCGCGGCGAACATCGTGACGCTGAGCAGAATCAACAAGGTCATTTTGCGAGAGGTCTTCATGAGCGCCTCCTGAAGGCAGATTTGTTGTGAAGTTGTAAAAGTTGAGTGAATTCGCGCGCATTCTATGCGGACGCTCGGCATGTGACAAGGCTCGCCGCTAGCCAAAAACGGCTCGCAGTCGTATTATCGGCCACAAAGTGAAAACCAAACGGGATGGGTGAGCGTAATAGCTGATCACTCAAGAAACTCTTCACCGAAAAAGAAGAAAAACCAGGAGCCGATTATGACCAAGTCAGTGCTGACCTTTGTATGCGCGCTCATGCTCGCGCTTGCGTGCGCCGTTGTGTCCTCGGCGCAATCGCCCGAAACCACATTGTTTCAAAAACCCACCGTCAACGCTTCCAACATCGTCTTCGTTTACGCTGGCGATTTGTGGATCGTCCCGCGAACGGGCGGCGGCGCCAAACGGCTGACGACCGGCGTTGGAACTGAAACCGATCCGGTCTTCTCGCCTGATGGGGCGATGATCGCTTTCACCGGTCAGTACGACGGCAACACCGATGTTTACGTCGTGCCTGCTTCCGGCGGCGTGCCGAAACGTCTGACTTTTCACCCTGGCGCCGACATTGTCAGCGGATGGACGAATGACGGGAAGCGCGTGCTCTTCAACTCGACGCGCAACAGCTACTCGAATTTCCCGCGCCTGTTCACAGTCGGCCTTGACGGGAGCTTCCCTGAAGAACTGCCTCTGCCGATGGCCGAGCGCGGCGCGTACTCGCCCGATGGCGCCTACATCGCTTACGAACCGCTGACGCAGTGGCAACCGGAGTGGAAACGATACGTGGGCGGGCAGCAGGACGTGATCTGGATCGCCAAACTCTCCGATTCTTCAATTGAAAAACTCCCGCGCGAAAGGTCGAACGACCGTTACCCGATGTGGCCAAAGGGAGAGGGTGATAAAGTCTACTTCGTCTCCGACCGCAACGGCGGCTACTCGCTTTTCTCATTCGACACGAAATCGAAGCGAGTCACTGAACTCGTCAAGAACAACGGCCTCGACATCAAATCGGCTTCAGCAGGTCCCGGAGTCATCGCCTACGAGCAGTTCGGGAGCATTCACCTTTACGACATCAAATCTAACAAGTCGCAGAAAGTGAACATCCGCGTGGCCGCCGATGTGGTTACAGTACGCCCGCATTTTGAGAAAGTCGGCAATCGGATTTCCAACGCGAGCATCTCGCCGACCGGCGCGCGCGCCGTTTTTGAAGCTCGTGGCGAGATCATCAGCGTCCCGGCTGAAAAAGGCGATCCGCGCAATCTGACCAACACCACAGGCGTGATGGAGCGCGACCCGGCCTGGTCACCCGACGGCAAATGGATCGCTTACTTCTCGGATGAATCCGGCGAATACGCGCTTCACCTGCGCGACCAGAAAGGCGCGGGCGAAGTGAAGAAGATCGCGTTGCCGCCGACGTTCTACAACTCGCCCATCTGGTCGCCCGACAGCAAAAAGATCGCTCTCTACGACAAGAAACTCCAGCTTTGGTACATCGAGATCGAAAAAGGCTCGCCGGTCAAAGTTGACAGCAATCCCATCGGCTTCAACGACAGCGTGATGGAGCCGGCGTGGTCGCCCGACAGCCGCTGGATCGCTTACGCCAAACAATTGCCGAATCTGCTGCGCGCCGTCTTCGTCTATTCGCTCGAAACCGGCAAGACGCATCAGATCACCGACGGGCTGAGCGACGCCCGCTACCCGGCCTTCGACAGGAGCGGCAAATATCTCTATTTCACGGCCAGCACCGATCTCGGCCCCAGCATCAGCTTCGCCGATCTTTCAGGCATCGCCCACCGCTCGACGCGCAGCGTTTACGCCGCCGTCCTGCGCCACGACATTCCTTCGCCACTCGCGCCTGAAAGCGATGAAGAGAAAGTCGCCGAGGATAAGAAGGATGGGGAGAGCGGGAGAGCGGGAGAAGGGGAGAAGAAGACTGACGCCGCGCCTCCTGCTGGCGCTCCCAAGCCGCCTGCGAAGAAAGATGAGCCGACGCGCATTGATCTGGAAGGTATTGATCAGCGCATCATCGCATTGCCGATTCCAGCTCGCAGCTACGTTGGCTTGGCTGCGGGAAAGGCGAACAACATTTACATCCTCGAACAGCCAATCGCTCCCGCCGCGCCGGGCCAGTTCGGGCAGACCGTTCACAAATACGATCTCGAAAAACGCAAATTCGACAAGGCGCTCGACGGCGTCACCGCATTCGTGGTGTCGGCCAACGGAGAGAAGGTTCTTTACCGGCAAGGCCCCGCCAATTGGACGATCAAGCCACTGGCGGCGCTCGGCGCGCCAGCGGGGCCGCCTGCTCCGGGCGCCCCATCGGGCGTTCTGAAGATTTCGGAGATGGAGGTTTACGTTGATCCGAAGGTCGAATGGAAGCAGATGTACAACGAGGCCTGGCGCAATGAACGCGATTTCTTCTACGACAAAAATCTGCACGGGTTGAACCTGGAAGAGATGAAGAAGCGATACGCGCCGTACGTCGAAGCCGTCGCGCATCGCAGCGATCTCAACTATCTCTTCACCGAGATGCTCAACCAACTCACCGTCGGCCATATGTTCATCGGCGGAGGCGATCAGCCGCGCCCGGACTTCGTTCCCGGCGGACTGCTCGGTTGCGATTACAAGGTCGAGAACGGGCGTTACCGTTTCGCCAGAATTTACAACGGCGAGAATTGGAATCCGAATCTGCGCGCGCCGCTCACCCAGCCCGGAGTCAACGTCAAAGCAGGCGAGTACCTGCTGGCGGTCAATGGGCGCAATGTGACGGCTGCCGACAACGTCTACAGTTTCTTCGAGTCGAAGGCCAACAAGCAGGTCGTGATCAAAGTCGGCCCGAACCCCGATGGCTCGAATTCGCGCGAAGTGACAGTCGTGCCCGTCGCTGGCGAACAGGGACTGCGCAACCTCGCCTGGATCGAAGGCAATCGCCGCAAGGTTGATCAACTGTCGGGGGGCAAGCTGGCTTACATCTACATGCCGGACACGGCGGGCGGCGGTTACACCAGTTTCAACCGCTACTTCTTCTCGCAGACGAACAAGGACGGCGCGGTGCTCGACGAACGCTTCAACGGCGGCGGATTGCTGGCCGATTACGTCGTGCAGCACCTGAGCCGGCAGCAACTGAGCATGATGCATTTCCGCGAAGGCAATCAGGATGTACCGGTTCCGGCGGGCGCGATCTACGGCCCGAAGGCCATGATCATCAACGAAATGGCCGGATCGGGCGGCGACGCGATGCCCTGGTTCTTCCGCAAGATGAAGATCGGGCCGCTCGTCGGCAAACGCACGTGGGGCGGTTTGATCGCTTCGTTCCGCCCGCCGCCGTTGATGGACGGAGGCAGCCACACCGCGCCCGACGCCGCAATCTACGGCTTGAACGGCGAATGGGAAGTCGAGAACGCTGGCGTCGGCCCCGACATCGAGGTCGAGTTCGATCCGGCGGCGTGGCGGCAGGGCCGCGACCCGCAACTCGAAAGAACCGTCGAGTACCTGCTCGACGAACTGAAGAAGAATCCACGCCCGAAATTCAAACTGCCGCCGTTCCCGAATTACCACAACGGGACGAAGGCGGCGGCGGGGTCGGGGAACTGAACTCTGTCCGACAAGCTGCCAGCTTGTCGCCGACTCACGTTAAGAGCGCATCGAGAGGGCATTGGCGGCTTGCAGCTTGTCGTCGGTTCAAATACAGGCGTCCTGATAATGGATGTCACGAGCTTCGACGAATCGGCTTTTGCCGTAAGCCCGCGACAAGCTGGCAGCTTGTCGGACAAAATTTGTAAGCCCGCGACAAGCTGGCGGCTTGTCGGACATCACGCGCTGATGCCATACGTCTACAAAGAATTTGCCGAGCGCCATCGCCCGCATTTTCACCCACCGGGCGCGACCTTGTTTGTCACTTTCAGGCTGGCTGATTCGATTCCGCTGGCGGCGATAAGAAGCTATGAGGCGAAGAAGGAATGGCTCAACGCGGAAGAGGAGAGATTGCGCAAGCTGCGACTCGCGGATGATTCGGTTGAACTGGCTGCTCACGAAGAGCGCCTGCGGCAGTTTCACCGCGAATGGTTTGGGAAGTTCGAAGCGATCTTGCATAAGGAAAATTGCGGACCGACCTGGCTGAAGAATGAAGTGGTGGCCGGGATCGTTGCGGATGCGTTGCATTGGCGCGATGGCCACATTTATCGGCTGGAGGCATATTGCATAATGTCGAACCACGTACATGCGGTCTTTGCGCCATTCCTGTCGGAAGCGGACTTGAAACCAAAGCAGACTGATGAAGGCTTGCTATACGAAAGTGAACAACCGCCGCTCGACGTGATCATGCATTCGCTCAAAAGCTGGACGGCGAACAAGGCGAACGCTGCGCTCGGTCGCCGAGGCCAATTCTGGCAACACGAAAGCTACGATCGCGTGGTGCGCGATGATGGTGAATTCGACCGCATTGTGAATTACGTACTGAACAACCCGATCAAAGCCGGCTTAGTGAAGAACTGGAAAGAATGGCGTTGGAGTTGGAGACGCGAGTAGATGTCCGACAAGCTGCCAGCTTGTCGCGGGCTTTCGCTACTGGAGCATTGCGGGGCCAGCGGATGTGGGCAACTTGTTAGCGGCTCGTATCAAAATCTTACCGGATTCCATTGGGCTTTTACCGGAAGCCTCCGACAAGCTGGCAGCTTGTCGGACAATTTGAGGAGATGATCGTTATGAGAAAAACCATTCTTGCGCTACTGATTTTATTGGCTGTCGTGAGCGTTGACGTCAGTTTCAGCTCCGCTCAATCGAATAAACCTTTGTTGATGCGCCAGCCGACGATGAGCCGGACGAGCATCGTCTTCTCCTACGCGGGCGACCTGTGGATCGTCAACCGCGAGGGCGGCGAAGCGAGCCGGTTGACGACGGGCGTCGGCAACGAGACCTCGCCTCAATTTTCGCCCGACGGGACGACGGTCGCGTTCACCGGCGAATACGACGGCAACGTTGACCTGTACACGATCCCCGCTTCGGGCGGTGTGCCGAAGCGGTTGACTTATCATCCGGGCAATGACGCGCTGGCCGGATGGTCGCCCGACGGCAAGCGATTGCTCTTCACGTCTCAGCGCGAGAGCTATTCGGGCCGCTTCGCGCGGCTGTTCACGCTGCCGGTTGACGGCGCTTTCCCGAACGAAGTCCCGCTGCCGATGGCTTACGAGGGCGCGTATTCGCCAGATAGCTCGCATCTGGCTTACGTGCCGCTGCCGCGCGGTTTCCAGGCCTGGAAGCGGTATCGCGGCGGAATGGCCACGCCGATCTGGATCGCCAACCTCGCCGATTCGAGCGTAGAGAAATTGCCGCGCACGGATTCCAACGACTTCAACCCGATGTGGCCCTCTTACGGAAATGCCGACAAGGTTTACTTCCTTTCAGACCGCAACGGCCCGATCACGCTTTTCTCTTTCGACACGAAAAACAAGCGAGTCGCGCAGTTGATTCCGAACAACGGCCTCGACATCAAATCCGCTTCGGCTGGCCCGGACGGGATTGTTTACGAGCAGTTCGGCTCGCTCAACATTTACGATTTGAAATCGGGCAAGACCAAACCGGTCACTGTCACGATCAACGGCGATATGCTGGCCGTGCGCCCGAAATACGAGAAGGTCGGAACGCGCATCTCCGGCGCCGCCATCTCGCCGACCGGCGCGCGAGCAGTGTTTGAAGCTCGCGGCGAGATCATCAGCGTGCCCGCCCAAAAAGGCGACGCGCGCAATTTGACCAACACCACAGGCGTCGCCGAGCGTGATCCGTCGTGGTCGCCCGACGGCAAATGGATCGCTTATTTCTCGGATGAATCCGGCGAGTATCAGCTTCACCTGCGTGATCAAAAAGGTATGGGCGAAGTGAAGAAGATCAATCTGGGCAATCCGCCGTCGTTCTTCTACAACCCGACATGGTCGCCCGACAGCAAGAAGATCACCTACTCCGACAAACGGCTTAACATCTGGTACGTTGACATCGAGAAAGGCCAGCCGGTCAAGGTTGACACGCTAAGTCGCGGTTTCTCGCTTTCGGCGAGTTGGTCGCCCGACAGCCGCTGGCTGACTTACGCCAAGCCGCTCAAATCCTGGTACAACGCCGTCTTCGTCTATTCGCTTGAAGAAGGCAAGAGCACGCAGATCACCGATGGACTGAGCGACGCGCTCTATCCGGTTTTTGACCGAAGCGGCAAGTACATCTACTTCACCGCCAGCACAGACATCGGCCCGCGCGTCTTCGGCTTCGACATGTCCAGCTACCCACATCGCACGACGCGCAGCGTCTATGTCGCTGTGTTGAAGAAGACCGACCCGTCGCCGCTCGCGCCCGAAAGCGACGAAGAAAAAGTCGCCGAGGAGAAGAAAGAAGGGGAGAGCGGGAGAGCGGGAGAAGGGGAGAAGAAGGCCGATGTGGCGCAGGCGGCGGCAGGCGCTCCAAAGCCGGGTGACAAGAAAGAGCCGCCGAAGGTCACGCCAGTTGCGATTGATTTCGACAACATCAGCCAGCGCATTCTCGCTTTGCCGATCCCGAACCGGAATTATGTCGGGTTGGACGCGGGCAAGGCCGGTCAGCTTTGGGTCTACGAATTTCCAGACGGAGCGCAAGGCGTCGCCATCCAGAAATTCGATATGGAGAAGCGCAAGCTCGATAAAGTGATGGACAACATCGCCAGCTTCTTGCTGTCAGCCAATGGCGAGAAGATGCTCTATCGTCAGGGCCAGAGCTGGTTCATCGCGGCTACGGCCACTGCGGGCACGCCCGCGTTCAAACCCGGCGAGGGCAGGATCAAGACCGACGAGATGGAAGTTTACGTTGACCCGCGCGCCGAATGGAATCAGATGTACCGCGAGACCTGGCGCATTGAACGCGACTTCTTCTACGCGCCGAATTTTCACGGCCTCGATCTGCAAGCGACCGCGAAGAAGTACGAGCCGTATCTGGCTTCGCTCGCGCATCGCGCCGATCTGAATTACCTCTTCGACGAGATGCTCGGCGAATTGTCGGTCGGCCATCTTTACGTGCGAGGCGGCGACACGCCCGATCCGAAGCGCGTGCCGGGCGGATTGCTCGGCGCCGATTACAAGATCGAAAACGGGCGTTACCGTTTCGCGCGCGTTTTCAACGGCGAGAACTGGAACCCTCAACTGCGCGCGCCGCTCACGCAGCCCGGCGTCAACGTCACGGCGGGCGAATATCTGCTCGCGGTCAACGGGCGCAATCTGACCGCGAACGAGGACATCTACAGCTTCTTCGAGAGCACGGCGGGCAAACAGGTCGTCATCAAAGTCGGCCCGAACGCCGATGGATCAGGCTCGCGCGAAGTGACGGTCGTGCCGGTTCAGAACGAGATCGGGTTGCGCAATCTGGCCTGGGTCGAAGAGAATCGCCGCAAGGTGGACAAGATGAGCGAAGGCAAGCTGGCTTACATCTACCTGCCCGACACAGCCAACGGCGGCTACACTTTCTTCAACCGGTATTTCTTCTCGCAGCTCGATAAACAGGGGGCCGTCGTTGATGAGCGATTTAACAGCGGAGGGCAAGGCGCCGATTACATCGTTGATTATCTGAAGAAACCGCTCATGAGCTACTGGGCGGTGCGCGATGGCGACGATTGGCGCGAGCCTTTCGGCACAATGCCCGGGCCGAAGGCGATGCTGATCAACGAGTATTCAGGCTCCGGCGGCGACTATTTGCCGTATATGTTCCGCCGCGCGCAGGTTGGCCAGCTGATCGGCAAACGCACCTGGGGCGGGCTGGTCGGCATCGGCGGCTATCCGACGCTGATTGACGGCGGCTCGGTCACGGCGCCGCACTTCGCGTTCTACACGCCCGAAGGCAAGTGGGAGATTGAAAATCACGGCGTCGCGCCCGACATCGAGATTGACCTCGACCCGAAAGCCTGGCGCGAAGGCCGCGACATTCAACTCGAACGAGCCGTTAGCCTGTTGATGGACGAGTTGAAGAAGAATCCGCCGAAACCGGTTCAACGCCCGGCGTACCCGAATTACCACAACGGAACGAAGGCGGTGGCCGGTTCGGGCAACGGCTCAGGGAATTGATGAAAAGAAATGAGCAGGATTTACAAGCTGATCAGCCTGTAAATCCTGCCCGGAAGGTTTTGGAGAAAAGCGCAATGAAAAAAATAATTCTCGCACTCTCATTCTTGGTCACAGTAGCAGCCGCCAGTTTCGCTCAGGACAGGCCATTACTTCTGCAGGAACCCGCGTTGAGCAAAACACAGATCGCGTTTTCATTCGCCGGCGACCTCTGGGTCGTTGCGCGCGAAGGCGGCGAGGCCACTCGATTGACGACCGGTGTAGGCGTTGAAACCAACCCGGTCTTTTCGCCCGACGGATCGCGGATCGCCTTCACCGGCCAGTACGACGGCAACGTTGATGTCTTCGTCGTTTCGGCGTCGGGCGGCGTGCCGCGCCGTTTGACGTACCATCCGGGCGCGGATTTTGCGATTTCCTGGACGCCCGATGGCAAGAACATACTTTTCCGTTCGGCGCGCGCCAGCAATTCGCCGCGCTATCAACGCTTCTTCACGATCCCCGCCGAAGGTGGTTTGGAGACTGAAGTCCCGCTGCCGATGGGACACGACGCGTCGTATTCGCCCGACGGATCGAGGTTGGCTTATATGCCGCTCGCGCCCGCCTTCGCGCAGTGGAAGAATTATCGCGGCGGCACGATGACCAAAATCTGGCTGGCCAATCTGAGCGATTCCAGCGTCGTTGAAATCCCGCGCGCGAACGCCAACGATCATTACCCGATGTGGATTAGCGACAAGGTCTACTTCCTCTCCGACCGCAACGGACATTTCACGCTCTACGATTACGACACCAAAACGAAAAAGGTCACGCAAGCGATCAAGAATGACGGCCTGGATATCAAGTCGGCGTCAGCAGGCCCCGGCGCCATCGTTTATGAACAGTTCGGCGAGATCAAACTTTACGATTTGAAATCGGGCAAGACGACGAAAGTCAACATCACTCTCAACGCCGATCTGCCCAGCGTACGCCCGCGCTACGAGAAGGTCGCCAACCGCATCGCCAACGTTCAATTGTCGCCGACCGGAGCGCGCGCGATTTTTGAAGCTCGCGGCGAGATCATCAGCGTGCCCGCCGAGAAGGGCAACGCGCGCAATCTGACCAATTCGCCCGGCGTCGCCGACCGCGACCCGGCGTGGTCGCCCGACGGCAAATGGATCGCCTACTTCAGCGACGCTTCGGGTGAATACGCGCTGCATCTCTCGCCGCAATCGGGCATCGGCGAAGTGAAGAAGATCAACCTCGGCAATCCGCCGTCGTATTTTTATTCGCCGTTGTGGTCGCCCGACAGCAAGAAGATCGCCTACACCGACAAGCGGCTCAACCTCTGGTACGTTGACATAGAGAAGGGCGCGCCGGTCAAAGTTGACACGAACACCTACGAAAACCCATGGCGCGTGATTGATCCGGCGTGGTCGCCCGACAGCAAATGGATCACGTACACCCGGCAGTTGAAGAACCGCATGTGCGCGGTCTTCGTCCACTCGCTTGAATCGGGCAAGAGCACGCAAGTCACCGACGGCTTGAGCGACGCGCGCTTCGCCAACTTCGACAAGAACGGCAAATATCTTTACTTCACCGCGAGCACGAACGCCGGGCCGACAACAGGCTGGCTGGATATGTCCAGCTTCTCGCATCAACCGACGCGCAGCGTTTACGTCGTCGTCTTGAAGAAGGGCGAACCGTCGCCGCTCGCGCCCGAAAGCGACGAAGAGAAGATACAGAACCCCGACCGTGAGGGAGGGGAGAAGCCTCCTGCAAAGAAAGAAGAAGTCAAAGTCACGATTGATTTCGACGGCATCGGCCAGCGCATTCTCGCGTTGCCGATCCCCGCGCGAAACTATGTCGGGATGAGCGTCGCCAAACCCGGCATCCTTTTTATCGAAGAGGGGCAGGGCGCGGGATTGCAGGCCGCTCCCGGCGTGACGATTCACAAGTTCGATCTCGAAAAGAAGAAATTCGACAAGGCGCAGGAAGGCGTCACCACATTCACGATTTCGGCCAACGGCGAAAAGATGCTGATCGGACAAGGCTTCGGCCCCGCGCAGCGTTTCACGATCATGCCGACGATGGCGCCGCCGAAACCCGGCGAAGGCGTTTTGAACATCGCCGACATGGAAGTTTACGTTGATCCGAAGGCCGAATGGCGGCAGATGTACAACGAAGCGTGGCGCCTCCAACGCGACTTCTTCTACGATCCGGGCCTGCACGGTCTGGATTACGAAGGCACGAAGAAGAAGTACGAAGCTTATCTTGCCGGCGTCGCGAGCCGCGATGATTTGAACTACCTCTTCCGCGAGATGCTCGGCAACATGTCTGTCGGCCATCACAACTCCGGTGGCGGCGATTCGCCGCAGCCGAACTTTGTCCCGACGGGATTGCTCGGCTGCGATTTCAAAGTCGAGAACGGGCGTTACCGTTTCGCCAAAATCTTCAACGGCGAAAACTGGAACCCGCAATTGCGCGCGCCGCTCACGCAACCCGGCGTCGAAGTCAACGTCGGCGATTACCTGATCGCGGTGAACGGGCGCAATGTGACCGCGAACGACAACGTCCACAGTTTCTTTGAATCGAAGGCGAACAAGCAGGTCTTGATCAAAGTCAGCGCGAACGCCGACGGATCGAATGCGCGCGAATACACGGTCGTGCCCGTCCCGAGCGAAGTCGGATTGCGCAACCTCGATTGGATCGAAGGCAATCGCCGCAAGGTTGATCAACTGTCGGGCGGCAAACTGGCTTATGTTTATCTGCCCGACACGGCTGGAGGCGGCTACACCAACTTCAATCGCTACTACTTCTCGCAGATTGATAAAGAGGGCGCGGTGATTGACGAACGCTTCAACGGCGGCGGCACGGCGGCTGATTACATCATTGATTACATGCGCCGCCCATTGATGAACAAATGGGCGACGCGCGAAGGCGACGATTTCTCTACGCCCTCGGCTTCGATCTACGGCCCGAAGGTCATGATCATCAATGAATACGCTGGCAGTGGCGGCGACCTGATGCCCTGGCTATTCCGCAAGGCCGGCGTCGGCCCGACGGTCGGCAAACGCACGTGGGGCGGACTCGTGGGCGTCTACGATTACCCGCAGTTGATTGACGGCGGAGCGGTGACCGCGCCGCGCGTCGCTTTCTACAACCTGCAAGGCGAGTGGGACGTAGAAAATTACGGCACGCCCGCCGATGTCGAAGTTGACCTCGACCCGGCTGCGTGGCGGCAGGGCAAAGACACGCAGCTTGAAAGAGCCGTTCAGGTGGCGATGGATTTGCTCAAGAAGAACCCGCCGCTCAAGCCGAAGAAACCCGCTTATCCGAATTACAACAACGGCAATGGGCCAATTGCCGGCGGCAAGGCTGAACCCGGCAAACCGGCTGGCAAGGCCACAGGCAAGGGAGTGAAGGCCAGCAACCAGCGGTAGCGCTGTTCTGATCACAATTTGGGCGAGCGTGCGGCGAATTTGCCGCGCTCTCGCCCTTTTTGTTTCTCTATGGGACTACTTAGGCCCATGCTAAACTTCCGCGCGAAACCACACCCGGATAATCCTGAATGGAGTTGAACCGAATGAGTGAAGCGTTGAATCGCATCTACGCGGCTTGTAAACCTGACGAACCGGCGACGACGCAATATTACGTTGATTGCGGGGAGGCCAGAGGCGAGACCGGATTAACGACAGTTTTCATACGTCACCTGACACTCGCGACCAAAGCTGGCGGCAATAACTATCTGCGATTCCTTTTCTCCGGCCACATCGGTTGCGGCAAATCGTCGGAGTTGGAGCACTTGAGCGATGCGCTCAAGCGGCAAGGCGCTCTCCATCCCCGCTATCTGCCGATTCTGCTGAACGCCAGCGATTACCTCGATGATTTTGATGTGTCGCTGACCGACATCCTGCTCGCCGTCGTCACGGAAGTCGCCGCGACGTTGAAGGCGGAACTCGGATACGACCTGAAAGACAGCTACTTCAAGACGCGGTTCAACGAGATCAAGGAATTCCTGCTGAGCGACGTTGATGTCAGCAAGGCTGAGTACGAGATGTTCGGCCTCAAGCTGGAAATTCAACGCCTCAAACGTAACCCCGACGCCAGAAAGAAAGTGCGTGACCGGCTCCGCGAACACACCACGCGATTACATATCGAGATCAACCGCGTCTTCGAGGAGGCGCGCCTGGCCGTCAAACGGCACACCGATTCGCTTGGCCGAACCCAATTCGACGACATCGTGCTGATCTTCGACAACCTGGAAAAGATTCGTAAGTTCGGTGACAAGGAAGAAGGTTTGGCGTCGCAGCGGGAGCTTTTCCTGGAAAGTTACACGCAACTGACCGGCCTGGAAGTCCACACGATCTATACCGTTCCGCTTCGGCTGGTTCGTTCCGCCGACGGGCCGCAACTGGCGCAGCGGTATGGCTTGGAGCCGTTGGTCCTGCCGATGGTCAAGGTCTTTGAACGCGGGCGCCGCGATAAACCTTACGAGCAGGGCATCGCGCGCATTCGCGGAATACTGGAAAAACGGCTCGG